>JAEEGL013906473.1_pt1 | contig 122567 bp, 106 predicted proteins | sample 9134231 | NCBI WGS metagenome assembly JAEEGL01 (sample SAMN16246548, study PRJNA631951) | gut metagenome | biome: gut microbiome; feature: rumen; material: fiber-attached | host: Bos | place: Iran: Karaj | collected 2018-10 | reverse complement strand
CCCCAATATCTTTGTCTTGAAAAAACCCAATCTCTAATTTTATAGTTGACAGTTTTCTTTCCTATTCCTTTTTTCTCAAGTTCTTCAGGAGCATTCTTTTTCAATTCACTTGATATTCTACCATTCCATTCGCCGGAATTAATAACAACTCCATCAGTAGATACAAATGCTTCATCCATGCCCTTATCAAATTTATGTTCATCATCTTTAGGTGCTATAACTGGCACAATATCAAGACCAAACTTTTTAGCAAATGCAAAGTCTCTTTCATCATGTGCAGGCACACACATAATAGCTCCTGTACCATAATCGCTTAATACATAATCAGATATCCATATAGGAATTTTTTTACCATTAAGTGGATTGATTGCATACGAACCAGTAAACACACCTGTCTTATCTTTGTCTGATACAGACATTCTATCTACATTAGTTTTCATAGAAGCTGTCTTTATATAATTCTCAACTTCTTCTTTCTTATCTTCTGTAGATAATGTTTTTGCAAGTTCATGTTCCGGAGCAAGAACCATAAATGTAGCACCATGAAGAGTATCAGGTCTTGTTGTATATACAGTTATTACTTTATCTAAATTATCAACTTTAAAATCAACTTCTGCACCAAAAGATTTACCTATCCACTCAGTCTGCATCTTTTTAACTTTTTCTGGCCAATCAAGTTTGTCAAGATCATTTAATAGTCTTTCAGCATAGTTAGTTATTCTAAGCATCCATTGACGAAGATTCTTTTTTGTAACAGGTGTATGACATCTTTCACAGCACCCATCAACAACATCTTCATTTGATAGTCCTGTTTTGCAACTTGGGCACCAATTTATAGGAAATTCTTTTTCATATGCAAGTCCATTTTCAAAGAGTTTAACAAATATCCATTGGGTCCATTTATAATAATTAGGATCAGTAGTCTTTAATTCCATATCCCAATCGTATATTGCTGCAATTTGTTTAAGCTGTCTCTCAAAATTTTTAATATTTTCATCTGTAGATATACTTGGATGAACATGCATCTTAAGTGCATAGTTTTCAGCAGGTAAACCAAATGCGTCAAAACCCATAGGATGAATTACATATTTGCCTTTCAACACTTGGTATCTTGACCATGCATCAGATATAACATATCCTCTCCAATGTCCCACATGAAGTCCTGCTCCACTAGGATATGGGAACATATCAAGACAATAATATTTTTCTTTTTTATCATCCTTAGGATTTATTGGATTCTTTTCCCAATATTCATTCCACTTTTTTTCCGTTTCTTTAAAATTATAAGACATACACTTTCCCCTATATTTTAACATCTGCTAACTTTTTAAGTGCAATAAGTGTTTTTTCATAATCACTATCGCTTACGCCAATAATTACATTTATACCACTTGAGCCTAAGTCTATCATCTTTACACCAATATTTGCATCATGTAAACATTTAAATATTTCGAAAGTAATTTCTTTATGATATACCATACCTTCACCAACGATTGCGATGATGCTTAAACCTTCTTCTACATTTAACACTTCTGGTTTTAGTTCTTTTTTGATTTCATCTAATATTATATCTTCTTTTTCTTTTAATAATTCAGATCTGACAACTATTGAAATTGTATCAATACCAGTAGGACAATGTTCTACAGATATTTTTTCTTTTTCAAATATTTGGAGAAGTCTTGCAAGGAACCCAACCTCTTCATTCATAAGAGTTTTTTGAAGTAATATAGAGGTGAAACCTTTTTTCCCCGCTATACCAGTAACTACTCTTCTCTTTACAATAGATGGGATACTATGCATAATCATAGTTCCTTTATCTCTTGGGCTATTTGTATTTAATATGTTTATTGGGATTCCAACCTTACTAACTGGGTAAACCGTTTCTTCATGTAAAACATTTGCACCCATATATGATAACTCTCTAAGTTCAGTATAAGTAATATACTCAATAGTAGGCACAGCATCAGCAACCCTTGGATCTTCAAACATAACACCTGACACATCAGTCCAATTTTCATATATATCTGCCTCTACTGCTCTTGCTACAATTGCACCAGTTATATCAGACCCACCTCTTGAAAATGTGACTATTTCTCCATCTTTAGTTGATCCATAAAAGCCAGGAATAATAATCTTTTTATCATTATGTTCCTCTTCAATTTTATCAATAGCAGCTTTAATATTCTTATATGATATTTCATAATCTACTTTTTTATTATCATTAAAAATTATAAGCCCCTTCATATCTAAAAATATAGCATCAAAACATATTGATAGTATTTTTGCACTTAGATATTCTCCACGACTTGCAAGATAGTCTCTTGTAGTTTTATCTTTTGAAGTTCTAAGTATATCATCTAATTCTTTTGTTACATCAAAATTTATTCCAAGAGTCTTTACAATTTCAATATACCTTGACTTGATTTTTTCAAATATCTCATTTTGCTTTTTTGAATCATTTTTATTGTTATATAAACTTATTAAAAGGTCAGTTATTTTATCATCATCTTTATTTCTTTTTCCTGATGCAGATACAACAATATATCTTCTATTGACATTCTCAAATAGAATTTCTTTTACTTTAAATATTTGATTTGCATCGGCGAGTGAACTTCCACCAAATTTAGCTACAATTTTTTTCATCAATGCTCCAATAGTTTTCAAGTATAATTGTAAGTTTTAATTTAATTTTTAAAATATTATTATCACAATACACTATAACATATGTTTTAATAATTCTTCATATGGGACATCTATAATATCTCTAGGTCTTATATCAAACACTGTAAGACATCCAAGCGTACCATTTTTCTTTTCTTTATGTAGCGCTCTTGCAAATGCTACAACAGCCATTGCAGTGAACTCTGGATTTGAATCAAGTTTCAAATTATATGAAATAATATGTTTGTGCTCTTTGTCTTTTCCAGTATTTCCAGATCTTACAACAAAACCTGCATGTGGCATACCACTGTGTTTTTCTTTTAACTCTTCTAAAGAAATAAAGTTTACAATAGTCTCATAGTCAGCAAAATAATTTGGCATAGTTTTTATTTCATTCTCTATACTTACTTTATCAGCATCATCTTCAACAACTACAAAACATTCTCTTATATGTTTTTCTCTTGTAGTAAGTTCAGGAGTTTCTCCATTTAATACCTTATCTACAACCTCTTTAACCGGCACAGTATACTGTTTTGCATCTATTACGCCTTTAATTCTTCTTATAGCATCACTATGACCTTGACTTATACCTTTCCCCCAAAATGTATAATCCTTTCCATTTGGAAGCAAAGCATTTGCATATAATCTATTAAGCGAAAACATTCCTGGGTCCCAACCACAAGAAATCATAGCAATATGTCCACTATCCTTTGCAGCCTTATCAACATTATTAAAATGTTCTGGAATATTTGCATGAGTATCAAAGGTATCAATTACATTAAAATCTTTTGCAAGTTCTACTGTCATCTTTGGAAGCTCAGTTGCAGACCCTCCGCAAATTGCGAGTATATCAATCTTGTTTTTAAAATCTTGTAATTCATTTACATTATAAACCTTTGTCCCAAGTATTGATTTAACTTCATTTTTATCTCTTCTTGTAAAAATCCCAACTAACTCTACATCTTTATTTTGTGAGCAAGCAAGCTCTACACCTTTTCCAATATTGCCATAGCCATAAATTCCAAGTTTCATATTTTTCTCCTTATAAGTTTAACATATCATTCATATTGTATAATTTAGCGCTCTTGCCTTTTATAAATTTTATAGCATTAATTGCTCCTTCTGCAAAAAGTCCTCTATCATATGCTTCATGTTTTATTGATATACATTCATGTTCAGTAGATATAAGAACTTCATGTATTCCGACTACATTCCCAAGTCTTATAGCATTAATACCTATATCATTCTTTTCCCTTTTTTTATTGCCATTCCTACCAAAGACAAAATTTGCATTATTTCTAACATCTTTTAAACCCTCAGCAATTTTAAGTGCAGTTCCAGATGGAGCATCAATTTTTCTATTGTGATGAGTTTCAACAATTTCTATATCTGCATTTGGAAATGCTTTTACAATATTTTTAGCTTCCTTTACTAGTACAGCTATACCTATAGAATAATTTGCTGCATAAAATATCGGAATTTTTTTTGAAGCATCATTAATCATATTTCTTTCTTCATCAGTCTGTCCTGTTGTTGCTATAACAAGTGGCAAATTCTTTTTTATACCATAATCTGTTAATTCTCTTGTAAGCGAATGATGTGAGAAGTCCACAATCACATCAACATCCATATTTACATCATCAAACGATGTAAAACATTTTACTATGTCACCTTCACAATTTATATTTTTATCCACTCCACATACAAGTTCAAGTTCACTATCTTCAATAATCATTTTAGATAAAACTTGTCCCATATGACCGCTATACCCACTTAGTAATACTTTCATAATTAGTCTCCTATATTATTTTTAAGTCCTTCATTATTTTAAACATTTTTTCTTCTTTTTCTTTGTTCATAGTAGTAAGAGGAAGTCTTAAATAATTTTTACAATATCCAAGTTTTGCCATCGCTGATTTTATAGGTATAGGATTTACCTCTGAGAACAAAGCCCTTATGAGTGGTATATATTTTAATTGTAAATCACAACTTCCTTTTACATCTCCTGCAAAAAACTTATCACATATTTCTACTGTTTCTTTAGGAAGCATATTTGATAAAACTGAAATGACTCCCATCCCACCCATTGATAAAAATGGAGTGATCTCATCGTCATTTCCAGAATAAATATATAATTTATCTCCAACTAAATTAAAAGCATCCATAATCTTAGTTAAATTTCCATTTGCTTCTTTTATAGAAGTAATGTTATCAACTTTTGACAATTCAAGATAAGTCTCAGGTTCTATATTTACACCAGTTCTTGATGGAACATTATAAAGAATAATTGGTTTATTAGACACCTTTGCAATTGCTGTATAACTTTGTACAAGTCCATACTGGGTAGCTTTATTGTAATATGGTGTTACAACAAGAAGTCCATCAACGCCGATTTCACATGCAAATTTTGCGAGACTACAAGCATAGTTAGTATCATTAGATCCAACACCTGCTACCATAGGAACTCTGTGATTAATTTTTTCTTTTGCAAAAGTTAATAGATCTTTATGTTCCTTATCATCAAAGGTTGATCCTTCCCCAGTTGTCCCTGCAATGATAAGTGCATTTATTCCTTCCTTGATTTGAAAATCAATTACTTTTTCTAAGTTTTCATAATCAATGCCATTTTCATTTGTAGGAGTAATAAGTGCAGTTCCAACCCCTTTAAAAATCAGTTCTTTATTCATAACATCCTCCTATTTTATGTATTTACAATTAAAAACATAAGTATACCTTTAAGGAATACTTAAATCCACAATATATTTTTTTAGCACTAATCAATATAGCATAATGCTAATATACTATATTATAACAATATTTTCAATAAATTGCAAAAATATATTATCACTAATTATATTGCATAAACCCCATAAATATCAATAATTTTATAGAAATTAATATTTTCTATCATAAATAACTATAAATTATCAACAATAGTAATACAAACAAAATATACCTTATCTACCCCTTTATCTTTTAAAGCCCTTGCAATTTCATTTATAGTAGAACCTGTTGTATATATATCATCAACAATAATTACTTTATCTATACCAGAGGCATCTCGTACAGAAAAAGCATCTTTTAATTCTTTATTTCTATCAGCATCGTCAAGTTTATTTAGAACTTTTGTGTTTTTAGTTCTAATAATTAAATCTGTGTTGACTGGTAAATCAATATGTAAATTTGACAATTCATTGGAAATTGATTTTGCAAGTATTTCTGCTTGATTAAAACTTCGTTCATTTAGCCTAGAAGAATGGATTGGAACTGGAACTAAACAATCAGCATTTATGTCTTTAAATTTATTCTTATAAACTTTTGCTATACATTTTCCATAAAAATCAATATACTCTTTTCTTCCAAGATATTTAATTCTGTGCATTGATTCTTTAACAAAATCATTATATCTAAGAAGGCCAAATCCCCATTCAAAACCATCCCACAACCTTGTTTCGCATCTTACACAATACATTCCTTTATTACTATTAATCATTGCACCACACTTTTTACATGTTGGCTCTTTGATAAACTCAAGCTTATTTTTGCATTCATCACATAAATACTCATTTTCCAAATTAAATCCAAAGGGTAAAGTTTCGTCACAAACTATACACCTACTTGGGAATATAAATTTTTTGATAAATTCAAAAATCATAATTATATATTATATAAATATAATTTACTGCATAGTGCAGAATTCCTTACAACATCATTTTTATTTTTAAGCATATCATTAAAATAACTCTCCATACCTACAAATATTATACATTTTTTTGCTCTTGTGATTGCCGTATAAAGAATTTTTCTATTAAGTAATTGATAAGGTGCTCTTGCCATCGGCATAATGACGACATCATATTCTGAACCTTGTGACTTATGGACTGTTATGGCATATGCAAGTGATAAATCTATTAAATCTTTTGATATATAATATGCAATTCTGTCATCAAATTTCACAACAACATTTCTAATTTCTTCATCAATCTCAATAATTTTGCCTATATCGCCATTAAAGACCCCTACTCCTTTATCAATTATATTTCCAGTATTAGACACAATATCATATGGGATATTATAATTGTTAGTCATTTGCATAACTTTATCTCCCACTCTAAATGTTGTGTCAGAAACTATTATTTCATCTTTATCAAAACTTTCAGGATTTAAAACTTGTTGGAGCGATATATTTAAACTATCAATACCACAATTTCCTTTTTTTGAAGGGCATATAACTTGTATTTCATCAAGTGATATATTAAAATGATTCGGAATATTTTCTTTTACTAAAGTTTTAATTGTTTCTTTTATTTTTTCTTCTGAATTCATATGTGTAAATATAAACTCTTCGTTATCCTTGTCAAAAACTACTTCTTTTCCTTCATTTACTTTATGTGCATTTATAACTATATTGCTTCCTTCGCTTTGCCTATGAATCTTTGTAAGTTTTTTTACTTTAAAATATCCGGAGTCAATCATATCCTTTAATACTTGACCTGCTCCTACAGATGGTAATTGATCTACATCGCCAACCAAGATAATTGATACATTATCTGGTATTGCTTTCATAAGATGGTACATAAGATATTCATCAACCATACTCATCTCATCCACTATCAACATATCTATCTCAAGTTTATTTTCCTCATTCCTAGCAAAATACATTTTTCTTCCATCAATATCACCAGTGCATTCAAGTAATCTATGTATTGTTTTTGCATCATAAGCAGTAACTTCGTTTATTCTTTTAGCTGCTCTTCCAGTAGGTGCAGCTATAGCAACTTTTATTCCCCTATCCTCGGCTTCTTTTAAATATTGTTTTATATTGTATGTTTTTCCAGTCCCTGGTCCACCTGTAACAATTGTTATATAATCCTTTTTTTCATATAGCAGTTCAGTTAGATTCTTTTCAATATTGTAAGCTGATTTTAAAAATACAAGTTCTTTATTGTCAAAAGAATCTATCTTTATTTTCAAATCAATAACTAAGTTATAAAAAGCATCTTCAAAATCGTATTCATTACTAAGATGTAATAGTGATACTGTATTATCTATAAGGTTTTCTTTGTATGTAAAAACATTTCCTTGCCAGAACTCAGTTTCTAGAACATACATTATCCCCGCCATTACTCTTTTTATACTATCTTCTTCATATCCATTTAATTTCGCAATTTTATCACATATGTTAAACCCTATTCCATCTATCTCAATTGCTAAACGATATGGATTATCTTTGATTACGTTTAGTGCCTCTACACCATACTTTTCAATGATTTTTTTTATGCTTGATGCGCCAAGTTCATATTTTTCAAGTTCTATTATAATATCAATTTCATTACTTCTCTCAATTAACTTTTCTCTTAAATTGTTAATTCTTGCTTCTGTCATTCCTTTTATGCTATATAATTTTTCAGGCGAATCTTTTATAATATCAATTATATCAACCCCATAATTATCTATAAGCCGTTTTACCGTAACTTCACCAATACCTTTTACAGACAAAGAAATTAAAAACTTATATATGGCATCTATGTCTTCACTTGGCATAAATATTGTATATTTTTCAATTTTATACTGTAAACCATAGTTTGGATGATTTGTTTCTATAACCTCTGCCTCTATATTATCTCCAACTTCTATTTTTACAATATTTCCAATTAAAGTAAAAACGGCTTTGCCATTTTTTATAAGCAAAACCGTATATCCATTTGATTCATTTCTAAAAATTATATTTTGAACTACACCTTCTAATTTCATTAATCCATTTCTTCTTGCTTATCAAACATCATTATTTTCTTTTGTATTCCCAAAATTACTGCTCGCATAGGGTCGTCAACTCTTAAACAGTTGACACCAATCTCTTCCTTTATTGCAATATCTAAACCATATAATTGTGAGCCTCCACCTGTAAGATATATTCCTTTATCAAATATATCAGCAGCAAGTTCTGGTGGTGTCAACTCAAACACCCTCCTTATACCATGAAGTATTTCTTCAATATGTTCTTTTAGAACTATATATATATCATCATCGCCAATCAACTTCTCTCCAGGGTATCCATTTTGTGTACTTCTTCCCTTTACAGGCATAGTTATTGGTTTATCATCATCTCTAAGTGGTATAGCACGGCCAAGTTTGATTTTAATTTCTTCTGCAGTCCTATCTCCTATTAATAAATGATGTTGGTTTTTAAGATAGTCTATTATTGCTTGATCAAAATCATCGCCTGCAACTTTTATTGAATTTGCAGATACAATTCCTCCAAGTGCTATTACTGCAATATCAGTAGTTCCACCACCAATATCAACTATCATGCTCCCCTCTGGTTTATCAATATCAATGTCTGCACCAAGAGCTGCTGCGAGTGGTTCTTCTATAACTACCACTCTTCTTGCACCAGCTGCAAATGCTGCATCCTCAACTGCTTTCTTTTCAATTTCAGTACACATAGCTGGAACACAAATTACAATTCTTGGTTTTCTAAGTGAAACTTTTCCAATTGCTTCTTCCATAAAGTGCTTAAGCATTCTTTCTGTAATTGTTATATTAGAAATAACACCATGCTTAAGTGGTCTTATAGCTTTTATATTATCCGGTGTTCTACCTATCATCTTTCTTGCTTCTTCGCCATATGCAATTGGTAAATTATCAACTGTATTAATCGCAACTACAGAAGGTTCTTTGGCTATAATACCTCTTCCTTTCACATATACAAGTATGGTAGATGTCCCCAAATCTATTCCAATGTCATTACTACTAAATAACATTTATGCAAGCTCCTCTTTAACTGGTTTTTCTAAAATTTTAAATTTATTATCTGCTAATTCTTCAGTTGTATCAATAATATCAAAATATATTTTTATTTTTGGTTCTGTACCTGAAGGTCTTACTGTTATAGTAGTGTTGTCATCCATGAAGAACTTAACAGTATTTGTCTTTGGAAAATCAAGTGATGATTTCTTCATATCAGGGAAATTAATCACTTCGCTTGTATTATAATCATACATTTTAGTCACATTTATATCTGTTAATTTTTTAAATGGAGTCTTCCTTAACTTTTCCATTATTGAATTCATTTTTTCTTTTCCTGACAGTCCTTCATAAACTACTGAAAAGGCATAGCATTTATGTACTCCATAATATTCATATAACATGTGAAGTAAATCATATAGAGTTAATCCATATTTTTTAAGAATCAATGCCATCTCAAGTACAAGAAGGGTGGTTCCTATTGCATCTTTATCTCTTACATAGTCAGTAAGTGCTGCACCATAAGACTCTTCTGATGAGAAAATAAGTCTCTTAGGACTTTCATTTACTACTCTCATTATCCATTTAAAGCCAGTAGGAGTTTCATGAAACTCTACACCATATCTTTTTGCTATTGCATCTAAAAGTCTTGTTGTAACAAATGACTTTACAGCAATACATTTATTAAAATCATATTTTTTACTTTTGAAATATGCTGTATATTCAAAAATACAAGCTTCTAGTTCATTTCCTGTAAGTGGCACATATTTACCCTTAGCCACCCTTACATACACACCCATTCTATCAGCATCTGGGTCAGTAGCTACACAAATATCTGCATCTTTTTCTTTTGCAAGTTTTATTGCCAAATCAAATGCTGGGGCAGTTTCAGGATTTGGATAAGCTATAGTCTTAAAATCTCCACATTCGTCATTTTGCTCTTTTACAACATATATACTAGAAAATCCTGCTTGCTTAAATCCTTCTTTAAGGAAAGTATAACCTGTGCCGTGAAGTGGAGTATATACAACTTTTAATTCCTTGCCATGTTTTTTGCAGTAATCTCTATTTAACATACAATCAAGTGCACCCTTTAAGAAAGCATTCTCAACAGATTTAGGAATTACTGTAATTAACTTTTTATTTGGATGAACATTTTTTGGATCAATAAAAATCTCTTCATCTTTTATACTATTTACATAATCAATAATTATTTTATCATCTGGTGGTGACATTTGTGCACCATCTTTTAAATAAATTTTATAACCATTATCTTCTTTCCTATTATGTGATGCAGTAATATTTACACCTGCAAATGCATGAAGATATAAAACAGCAAATGATAAAAATGGTGTTGGTCTTAAATCTTTTGTGATATAAACTTTAATATTGAACTCAGTTAACACACTTGCAACATAATGTGCATACTCTTTTGAATTATTTCTGCAATCGTGTGTAATGACTACTCCCTTTTTCTCTGCTTTATTCTTTACAATATATTTTGCAAGACCAAGTGTTGTTCTTCTAACTGTAATAAAATTCATTCTGTTTGGTCCAACACCCATTGTTCCTCTCATGCCTGCAGTTCCAAATTCAACAAAACAAGAAAATTGATTTTTAATTCTCTCTTCATCATTTTCAATTTCTTTTAATTCTTTTTTAAGTTTTTCATCAAGAAAACTTAACTTTTTCCATTTTTCATATTCTTCCCTATAATTCATACTGCGCCCCCTTTATAATTTATATACACTTCTTTAATTAAACTCATAAGTTTTTCTTTATTGTTGTATTCTCTGTTTTTATAAACAATTTTTTGAATGTTTCGTAATACTATGCCTACTTCAACCCCATCAAAGCCTATATTCATTATATCATTTCCATTTATTGCTAAATCTTTGATAAAAATTGGGCACCTAGACTTTTCGCATTCTTTTATATATGACTCTATTTTCTTAACTAATATTTTATCATTTTCATTAATATATATCAACCTTATAAAATCATATACAAGTTCATATGTCAATAGACCAATTAATTCCTTAATACCCATTATATATTCCAAAGTATTATTGCTGTGTTTTATTCTATCATATAAGTCTTTTGCTAACAATAACAATTTTACCTTATTTATATTATTATTATCAAGTTTTAAACTTCTTAAAATATTATTTGCTTTTTCTACTTTTGTATTATATAATAAGCATGCATAAGCCATGTGTGTAGAAAGATTTGGTTCAAATCTACCTATCTTAATATCATCAAATCCATCGCATATATATTTTGCCAAGCCAAACTCAAATACTTTTTTAACATATATTGGGTTTGAACTAGTTATAGTCTTTGATAGTTCTACTTCAACTCTTTCTTTACTTACTTTTGATAAACCATTTGATAGCTTTTTAATTGCCTCTACTGTCTTGCTTTCAATTTCAAAACCAAGTTTTGCAGAAAATCTCACAGCGCGAAGTAACCTAAGTGCATCCTCTTCAAATCTCTCATATGGATTACCTACTGCTCTTACAATTTTATTTTTTAAATCATCTAATCCATTAAACTCATCTACAAGGCCAACATCGTCACTGTATGCCATAGCATTTATAGTAAAATCTCGTCTTAACAAATCTTCTTTTAAATTGTCAACAAACTCAACATCCTTTGGATGTCTACTATCATCATATTCACCATCAATTCTAAAGGTTGTAACTTCATATGTTTTTGGAATATTATTCTCATAAAACAATACTGTTACAGTTCCATGTTTTATTCCAGTATCAATAGTATTCTTAAATACTTTTTTTATGTCTTCTGGCTTTGCATTTGTAGTTATATCATAATCATCTGGTTTCTTATTTAGTAACGCATCTCTTACACAGCCTCCGACTATATATGCATCAAATCCATTTTTCTCCAATGTTTTTATAATTAGTCTTGGGTAATATGGTATAAATATTTTTATTTTATTATAATTATTTTTCACTATAAAATTATAGCATATTTTATTTATAAAATAAATAAAAAAAGCAGTCGTTTTGACCACTTTTTATTATAATTTCTAACTAATATGCTTTTCCCCAGATGACTTCATATTTAGCAGGTTTCCCGCACACAACGCATTTGTCAGAAAGACTCTCTTGATCTTTAGGTATGCATCTACTGCTTATCCCCGTTTCTTCTTTAAGATTAACTTCACATTCTTTACAGCCACAATGCATAGCTTTTACAAAGCCTTTTTTATTATTCATTTTATCTATAAGTTCTTCTTTGGTAAGTGCAGTATCAATATGTGAATCAAGAAATTTTTTAGCATCATCAAACATTTCTCTTTGAATTTTTTCTAGTAATTCTTTAACTTCATTCTCAATATTATCTATTTTTACTTCTACTTTTTCAGAATTGTCTCTTCTTACAAGGACGCAAACACCTCTTTCGATATCTTTTGGTCCTATTTCTACTCTAAGAGGAATACCTTTCATTTCACACTCTGCAAACTTATATCCTGGTGTTTTATCAGATAAATCAATATCAACTCTTATGCCATATTTTTTTAATCTTTCAAATAATTCCTTGGATTTATTAACATTGTTCTCATCAGTAGTTCTTATTGGGATAACTCTTACTTGAAGTGGAGCTATATTAGGAGGTAGTTTTAAGCCTTTATCGTCACCATGGACCATTATTATTGCTCCTATTATTCTTGTAGATAATCCCCAAGAAGTTTCAGTAGCATATACTAATTGATTATTTTTATCAAGATATTTTATATCAAATGCTTTTGCAAAATTATCTCCAAAATCATGTGAGGTTGCAGATTGCAAAGCCTTTCCATCTTTCATTATTGATTCAATTGTATATGTAGCCTTTGCACCAGCAAATTTTTCTTTTTCTGTTTTTTGCCCTTTAAGCACTGGTATGGCTAACTCACTTTGTATAAATTCTTCATAAACATTAAACATTTTTAAAGTAAAATCACGAGATTCTTCTTCTGTGGCATGTAAGGTATGACCTTCTTGCCAAAAGAACTCTCTTGTTCTAAGGAAAGGCCTGGTTTCTTTTTCCCATCTTACAACAGAACACCATTGATTTAATAATTGAGGTAAGTCTCTATATGATTTTACTGTTTCATTCCAATAATCACAAAACACAGTTTCAGAAGTTGGTCTAACTGCCAATCTTTCTTCTAAAACATCTGTTCCACCACAAGTAACCCATGCACATTCTGGTGCAAAACCTTCTACATGATCTTTTTCCTTTAATAAAAGATTTTCAGGAATAAGCATGGGCATAGCCACATTGGTAACACCAACTTCCTTAAATCTTCTATCTAAACTATGCATTATGTTTTCCCATAGTGCATATCCATAAGGTCTAAGAACAACAAAACCTTTTGTTCCACTATAGATACATAACTCTGCTTTTAAACATACATCTGTATACCATTTCGCAAAATCAACTTCTTGCGATGTTATTTGCTCTACAAGTTTTTTATTGTTTCCCATTTTTTCTCCTATTTACGATAATGTTATGTGTCCAAGTGCACCATAATAATAATCATTCGTAGCATTTATTAAATCATACTTTGCAGTTTTTACTTGAAGTGTATTTGCAAGATTTTGAATTTCTAATCCTTTGTATTCAAGTTCACTAACTAAGTTATTTTGATATTTTCTAAGGTTTGCTTGTTCATTTATGTTTACAATTTCAGCAAGATACAAACTCCCTTCATAAGATAACATTTTTGCTTGCAAATTTCGATATATATTTTCAAATTCATTTATAACTTTATTTGAAGTATATTCTTCTCGTTTATGAAGTAAAACCTCTCCAGTACTTTGTGGAAGTTTTTTATCTTTATCACTTAAACTTATAGATTTATATGCTGAATTACTTGTATATGCTCTTGTTTTGTCATCTTCAAAATTTATGCTTAATATATAATTCATATCAACTTCTGGTTCTACAAATTCTAATTTATCCATTTCACTTATCTTATAACCAAGATTTAAAGCCAGTTGTTCTTTTACATTTCTTAAATTTGTTGCCATTTTCTTAGAATTATTCTTTGCTGTCTCATATGCATTTATACTATCTTCTACATCTACTGCCGTAGCAAGACCCAAAGTCTGATTTTTAAGTTTTAAAATATACATATCATAATACAACTTTGATTGTTTTTCCAAAACTTCAGCATATACTGATAATTGTAAATAAGTCATAACTAGACTTTTAATTGACTTTGTTACAGTCCTTCTTGCAAAAGCAACTTGATGGTTATTATCAACATTGCCTATATTATAAAGTTCCTTACTTAAGCCAAGAGCCGATCTTGTTCGACTTATAGTTATATTTGCAACTGTATACGAACTTAGAATTCCTATATATGCTGGTTTTAAAGTGTTCTCTATCAAGTCATTAATTTTTTTATATCTTTCATCACTTGGGTTCAACGAATTTCTTTCTTTAATTGCAGAATCCAAAGCATTTTTTGCACTATTTAACATATCTTTAGCATCTTCAGTATATTTATCTTTATTATATAAAAGTACATCATTTCCGCCTCTTGCATAATATGCCATCCAATATGAACTTTCTGCACTTAACTTAATATTATTATATGTTGGTGAAAAATATTTAATTCTACTCTCCACAGTATTTAAATCTATAACATAATTATTGACAGAGTTATATTCATCAATATCTATACCTGGCTTTATTGGGTTTAAAGGATTATACTCATGATATAGATCTTTTGAATATAATGTTCCTTCTGAATAATTGCTTTTTGCTTCAGCTACAGGAGCTTCAACTTCTCCCTCATAAGGATTATTTCTTTTTGCATATGAAACTATTTGCAGACTTAACGCAAAAATAATAGACATTGATATGATTTTTTTATAAAATTTTTTCATTTTAACAATCACTATATCCTTTTACTGCAGCTTTATAAGTTTCAATTGCTATCTTTAAATCATAATTAGCTATTATCAGATTTGAATTAGCAACTTTTTCATTATAACTCATAGTTGCAAAATCATTTTTACTAATATTTCCACTAGAAAACTCGTTTTGTGCCTTTCTCATATTAGTACTAGATAAATCAAGTGCAATCTTTCTATTATATACAGTATCTACTGCATCTAATATGTCTGAATACTTTTTTTCCAAATCATTGTATATTTTTTCACTTGATGTATCATACAATATCTTCAACTCGTTTTTCACTTCTGTAGTTCTAGCATTTTCAATTTTTCTTCTATATATTTCTCTTTGAATATTATGAGCTAAAGCATATTGGTAATCGTTATTTAAATTAATATTTATTACTTCACTTGCATCTACTACAAAATCTACTGGTAAAATATATACTGTATCTGTAGCCATTTTACCGCAATTAATTAGGAGATTTCGTTTATTAGTTTTTTGATCTGATTCTGCTACTATTTTTGCAGAATTTGCATCTGCAACTGCTTTTTTTGCAGTAAGTAATTCTATTTGAGTTCCCGCGCCTGCATTTACAGCATTTAATGCTGCAGTTTCTTTTCTTTTTGCTTCTTCTAATGCGTCTGTAGCTTTAATGTATTCAAAAGCACTTTTTTGATAATTTAAATCTATGATTTTAGTTTGCAAAACTAATTGCTTTTCTATTAGATAATTAGTTAAAAAATTCGTATAAGAGTCACTTGCATTTTTGTCAGCTTGTATCTGCATAGCTATTCCTTGTGCATTTAACATCGCCTCTTGCATATCTGAATCTTGAGAACTTGCACCATCATATAATCTACTAGCAGCATCCATATAATTATCATATATATCTTGTGACGATTTATTATTTTCCCACGAGTTCCAATTGTTTAATATTTCTGGATTAAACAAATGTATTAAATCTTCAATGTCATTGTAGTTTACCTCGTCTTTTTTTAATTCTTCTCTTTTGCCATTTACATAAATGCTATTTATATGTTTTTCAGGTTTTAAATCATCAAAATATTCTTCTATTTTCAAATCAGCAAAAGAATTAAAACAAAACAAAGTACAAAGAATAGTAATAAATATAGTATTAATAATAATTTTTTTTATATTACGCTTTTTTTCTTCTTTCAGCATTTCTCTTTTCCCTTTCTCTTTCCTCTTCATCAACTTCTAATATAGCATCACTTGCTATTGGTCTAAGTCTTTCTAATGGAGTTCCTTCTCTTCTACTAAAGATATAATAATATACAGGAAGTATAAAGAATGCCATAGCTGTTGATGAGATAAGTCCTCCTATATCAACTACAGCTAAGCCTTGCAAAACTTCTCCGTTTTCTCCGTATGCTATAGACATAGGTATCATAGAAACTATAGTAGTAAGCGTAGTCATAAATATCGGTCTAAGTCTAATTGCTCCTGCCTCTACAAGAGACCACTCTAGTTCTTTACCATCATCTAAGAATTGGTTGACAGTATCTATATAAAGTATTCCATTATTAACGGCAGTTCCAATAAGCATAAGCATACCAAGAAGTACAACCATTGAAAGTTTTAAATTGGCAAGCCAAAGTGCTATAATTGCTCCACTTGCAGAGAATAGTACTGTTCCCATAACTAAAAGCGAATATCTAACTGATTCAAATTGAGAAGCCATAACTACAAAAACTAAAAATGCCGCTATAGATACTGCTATTCCGAGAGCACTAAACTCCTCTATAAGCATATCGTCTACTTGACTCGCAGCCTTTTCTACATATCTTGAGTAAAGTGGATCTACGATTTCCTTTTGGATTTCATTTTTTGTATTTTCTGTTGCATGCTCATTGAAATAAGTTGTTATTGTACATCTATATTTCTTGTCATACTTTGGTATACCAGTAGGATTATCTTCATAATATATTTTTGATATATCTCTTAATGTTGTCTGTGTATTAGCATTACTTTTTAATACATAATTAGCAACTTTTTCAATTGTATCATACTCTTTTTCATCATATTCAAGGTAGACATTATATATTTCGCCATCAATTGTTTTATCCATTACTTTTATACCAGACAAAGTATTATATAATAACCCACCAACTTGAGCAGGTGTAAAACCTTCAGATGCTGCGAGTATAGGATCTATCTCAATTTTAATTCTTGGAGCACCATTGTCAAGAGTTGTAGAAATATTTCCACAATCATTTCTTTGTTCAAGAAGTTTTACTATTCTATCTTTTGTCTCTTTTATATATTTAAAATCTGATCCTTGTATATATATTTCATATTTATCGTCATTTGGCATTGCAAACATACTTACAGCAGATGTTGAATAAGAACTAAGTTCTATTGTGCAACTTGTCACATTTGCAAGTTCTTTTTTCCATTCATTTATAACATCATCAGTTTTAGGTCTTTTGCCCTTTTCATCAAGATATACAACAAGTGCTTGTCCACTTGAACTACCAGACATAGACATACTACTAGCACTATTTGATAATATATAATGTTTTGCTTCTGGTTTACTTTTTACAAATTCTTCTATTTCATTATATATTTTATCTTTAGCCTCAAGTGTAAGTCCTGGTTTTGTAATGATATTCATTTTTATCATTCCATTATCAGTAGTTGCCACAAGTTCTCTTTCAAATGTACCTATAAGAGAAAATGAAGCAATAAGAATAATAATACTAATACCTGCAGTTAACCATTTATGCCTGAGCAATTTTGGTAAATCTCTTCTATATAGATTTTGTAAATGAACTACTAGTCCACCAACTGGTGAATCGTCTTTTTCTTTTGGTTTAACTAAAACATATGTAAGTGGGACAACTGTGATAGCTGATATATATGAAGCGAGCATACAGAATACTATAGTGAATCCAAGTGGTTTAAAAAACTGTCCTGACATACCAGACAAAAATCCGAGAGGAGCAAATACAACGATAGTTGTAAGTGTTGAACCAAATACTGATGCACCAATTGTTTTACTTGCTTTTAATGCAGCCATACAATAATATGATACATCATTCTGTCCACTATACTCATCGCTTGCTCTAAAGCATGCTTCAAGAACAACAATTGAGTTATCAACCATCATACCAACACCAAGAACAAGTGCTGATAAAGTTATAATGTTAAGTGTATATCCACTTAGTTTCATAAATACAAATGCAGTCAATATAGAAAACGGTATTGCTGTTCCTATTATTAACGATGCCTTTATATCTCCAAGGAATAAAAATATTATTATCATTGATAATATTATTGCGATTGCCATAGTTTCAAATACACTATGTATTGAGTTATTAACATTATTTGCACTATCTTCAACTATAACTGTTTCAAGGTTAGGGTCGGCGTCTTGAAGTTTTTTAAGTGTCTTTTTAACTTCACGAGAAAGCGACACTGTACTAGCTGATTGTGTTTTAGTAATTGACACAACCATAGATTCTTCTCCATCATATCTTCCAACTTGTTCTTGTTCTTTTTTTGCAATATATACATCTGCAATATCCTCAAGATATAATGTTCTTTTATTTCCAGTTATTATCGGGATTGATTTAAATGATTCTACACTATCGTATTTAACTGCCGTAGATATAGATAGTTTTCTATCACCAACATTTACGCTTCCACCAGGTAAAGAAAAATCTGCATTTGCTATAATAGCATTAAGTGTAGACATAGATAAATTATATCTCGACATCATTTCAGGTTTTAGCGATATTTTCACATAACTTTCTCTGCCACCAGCTGTATCTACAGAAGAAACATCAGCTATCTTTTCAAGTTCCTTAACCATAGTATTTGTTACATAGTTATATATATCTTTGGTGTTTTTGTTTCTAACTGATATTTTAATTGACGGCATACTATTTATGTCCATTTCATAAATAGTTGGCTCATTGACATCATCAGGGAAATCAGTTTTTACTTGGTCAACAGCTTTTTTCAAATCAGTATATGCCTGATTCATATTTTGACCATATTCATACTGAACAGCAAGGATAGAAACATTTTCTCTAGAAGTCCCTTGTAAATGTTTCATACCTTGTAAATTATATAACTCATCTTCAAGTTTTTTTGTAATATTTATATCAACATCTTCAGGCTGCGCACCTGGATAAGTAGTAATTACTGCATACATCGGCATAGAAATTGATGGCATAAGTTCATATTGAAATGTAAATATAGATAAGACACCAAAAAAGACGATAGAGAGTATAATAAGAAACGCTGTTACAGGTTTTCTTAAAACAAATTTTGTAAATTGAAAACTCATTATTTAACCTCCAACTTATCATCCTTTACAATATTTACTTCTACACCTTCTGCTAAATCTTTATTCCAAGTAGATACTATTTTTAAACTGCTATCAAGTTTAGTTAAGATTTCAGTGTAAACATCATTTTCAATGCCTACTTCTATATATTCTTTTTTAAGTTTATTGTCATCGCCAACAACATATAGATATGGCATACTTGTTTCATAATAAATTAAATCATTTGGTAAAATATATACATTATTCTTCTTAATATATGGGAATGTAACTTTAGCCATGATTCCTGAAGCAAATGAATTATCAGATGTTATTACTGCTTTTACTTTAAATAAACCTGTTTGAGCATCTATCAAATTAGAAATATTTGATATGTATCCATTATACTTTTTACCAGATTTTTCTACAACAACATCATCGTTTAATTTTATGCCTTCAAGAACTCTTTCAGTCACACCAAAATTTATTTCTTTAGCACCTTCCGATGTAATATAACAAAGAACTGTTCCTTGATTTATAGCTGTATTTTCAGTCATATTTGTATTTTCAACATATCCATCTGCTACAGCTACAGGTATGGCATATTCTACTTTTGTATCATAAGCAAGTTTTAGACCTTCATATTGAGCCTTAACTGATTCGAAACTTTGTTGTGAAATATCTCCCGCTCTATAAAGCTTTTGCATTCTTTCAAAATTCTTTTTTGCAGCATCATATTGAATATATGCAGCCTCAATTTCTTTTGAAGCATCTATCTCGCAAATAGGATCACCCTTCTTAACAAATTGACCATTTTTAACATTAACCTTTTTAATATCTCCTCCAACTTTTGCAACAACATAATAAGTATCAGTTGGTAAGATATCACCCATTACTGAAATGTCTTTTGAAATATTTCCTTTCATCACATGAGTTACATTGACAGATGGTATATCATTAAAAACAATTTCCTTTTTTGCTGTCAACCTTTTAAACACCATAAATCCTATTCCTAAGACTATCAGCAAAATCACAATAAAATATAATACCTTTCCAACTTTATTTTGTGATTTTTCATTTATTCCATTTACATAACTATTATTCATATTCACTCCAACTTATCTTATTCCTTTTTCAATTATTGAAAGTTTATATTCAAAACTATCCCGTTCATTATTATTACCATCACTATGGTCATGCACGATTTTTAAAAATATTGTATTCAATATTAGTGATAATATTATATCAAGAATATTTGACATCTTTTCACTTGTATTTAAATAGTTCTTTCCTTCGTAACTATTCTCCACAAGCCATTTTACTTTATCATCCAAATACTGTTTGTATTTATGTGACTTCATAGATTCAAACCAAAGTTCAGAAAAAAATTTTAAATTCTTCATCAATGCTAAATTAATTTCATCGCTTAATATGTTTTCTATATCATAATATACTTTTCTTGTCCCATCAAATAATCTATAATCTGAATCTTTTACTGCTTCAATGAACGACTCAAAATGCTCTTTTAGTTTACTCTCCACCAAAGATAAAACTGCATCATTCTTGTTATTAAAATAATTATAAAAACTTCCTCTTGAAATTCCAGCTTCATCTACTATTTCATTTACTGTCAAGTCATCATAATTTGTTTTTCTAAGGCAGTTAGTTATAGCATTTAAAAGATGTGTTTTCTTTTTATCTTTCAATTGATTAAATGCTTCAAGTGCCATTAATCCTCCTCATATTATTTGACATTTTGTCATTTTTTGACATTTGTCTAATATATCACATATTTGGATTTATGTCAACATATAACTATATTGGCTTTGCAATATAAACAAATGCGTCATTTTTATAGTTTTTTATCAGTTTTTTACACATTTTAGCCTTAAAATATGAGTCAAAAATGCCAAAAATTGTTGGTCCGCTACCAGACATCATAGAAGATAATGCACCATTTTTAATTAATACATTTTTCAAATCTAAAATTTCGTTATATATTGGAATAGTAACTGCTTCTAAATCATTAAAAATATTGCTACTCAAATCTTTTAAGTTCTTATTATTTATTGCATCTATACAATTATTTATGCAATCAAGCTTTTTATTATCTAAACTTACATCATCAACTTTTTCAAATATATCTCTTGTAGATACTCTTATATTGGGAGTTACTATTAGTATATAATAATTATTAAAAGAATTCAGTTCAGTTATTATCTCTCCTCTTCCTTCGCATAAACACTCTTTTTTATACAAAAAAAATGGTATATCTGAACCAAATTGGATAGATATATCATTCAATTCTTGTTTAGACAAATTTGTCTTATAATACTCATTTAAAAATAATAAAATAGAAGCGGCATCGCTTGAACCTCCGCCAAGCCCACCGCAAGTTGGTATCATTTTCTTTAAATAAATAAATACTTTATCTTTTATATTATACTTCTCAAAAAAATATTTAGTAATTTTAACAACTAGATTTTTTTCATCAGTTGGAATATATGAAAAATTGCATTTTAAAGTTATTTGATGATGAGTATTATAATTAAAAGATGGCTTAATAAGCTTTTTTATATTATATCTTTGATAAGTTAGTGTTCCTTTTTTATTTATATCTCTCTCTTTAATAATCTCTATTTCAATGCTATCAAAAAGTGAGATGGGTTGCATTATCATAATTAAATCATGATACCCATCATCTCTTTTGCCATCAACCTTTAGGCATAAATTAATTTTTGCTGGTGCTTTAATTATTTTCTTCATTTATTTAGTATTAAGCACAAAAAAGAAACTCATTCCTTTCAAATTATTTATAGTTATATTTTCACATCCACATATTGTAAAATGCTTTTCTGCAATAGCCTTCACTATACTAAGTCCAAGACCAGTACCACCATAATCTCTTGTCCTTGCCTTGTCAACCTTATAAAATTGATCCCAGATTTTTAATTTTTCATCATCATTAAGTTGATTGCCAGAATTAAATACTATCAATTTAATCTTTGATTCTTCACAATTTTCTGCAAAAATTTTTATATACTTATTTTCATCTGTATGATTTATGGCATTTGATAGATAGTTTCTTACAACTTCTTCAAGCTTAAACCCATCAGCCCACACATATATGTCATCATCAATGTTTATTTCTAATTTTATTTCCTTTTCTTTTAATTTTAAATCAAAACTGTTCGCCACTCCCTTCACTAATTCAAATAAATTAATTCTCTCTATATCCAGTTCTTCCATGCCCCTTTCAAGTGAAGATAAGCTAAGCAACTCATGAACCATATTATTCATTCTATCTGTCTCATCCTTTATCACAGATATGTAATAATCTCTATTTTCATTATTATTAATTATATCTTTATTTTCCAAACCTTCAGCATATCCTCTTATAAGTGCTATAGGGGTTTTTAATTCATGAGAAACATTTGCAACAAACTCTTGTCTCATTATATCTAATTCTTCTTTTTTTGCCAAGTCAGATTTAAGCTGTATATTTGCATTTTTTAATTCTTTAATAGCTTTTTCTAATTTTTGACTCAAATCATTTATTGAACTGCCAAGAACACCAATCTCATCATAAGTTTTTACTTCATATTTATTTTCAAATTGTAAATGGCTCATTTTTTTTGAAATCTCTGATAACTCAAGTAATGGTTTAGTCATATTACTTGAAATAATAAATATAGCAACTGACCCACATACTATTGAAATAATAGATAGTATAATAAGTACTCTATTAAATAGGTCTATAGATTCTTTAATAGAGCCCACTGGAATAGTAAGAAAGAATGCAGTTTGATTGTCACTTAAAAATCCAAAACACTCTATATCTGAATCATGTTTTGTGTCTATACGTTTTTTTTCATTTTCACTTTCTATGCTACTATTGTTTTTTGAGTCACCATTTACAGCATTGCCTGGACCATTGCTTTCACTAAAAACTGGTGGTCCTCCATTTTCAACACTTTTTTTTACTAATTGAAAATCGTGGTTATTAATTGCTATTGTGTATAATTCATTTTTTTCAAGTATTTTAAGTGATTTATTATTAGCAAAATCTTTATATATATAATCCTTCATTCTCCTTTCAAACATAGAATTGTTTTGAAACAATGAATAAATTTTATTGTTTGAATCCATTAAAATTGTATTGACGCCATATATTTCTTGTAATTCCCTTATAAATCTTGATAAATTACTTTCATCATTATCATAGCTATTACTTTTTCTCTTTTTAAAGAGATCATTTAATGTGTAGCCCATTTCGTATGCTTCTGTAATTCCATTTTCCAATGCATAATATGATTTTTTTATAATATCCTTTTTTTCATTTATATATAGTTTTTCAAGAAACAGTGTATTAAAAAGAAGTATGCTTCCTATACAGCATATTATAACAATTATAAATGTTATTGTTAGTTTCAATTTAATACTTTTTTTCATATAAACATATGTTAATAAGATTTATTTCTTCTTTTTAGAGTTTTTCTTATCTTCTTCAAATTCAAACTTATATCCAAAGCCCCACAAAGTCTTAATGTATTCACCTTTTTTTCCAAGCTTCGCTCTTACTTTTTTTATATGGGTATCAACAGTTCTTGCATCACCAAAATAATCAAAATTCCAGACAGCGTTTAATATTTTTTCTCTTGTGAGTGCTATGCCTTTATTTTCAATTAAATAGTCTATCAGTTCAAACTCTTTAAATGAAAAATCTACTGGTTCATCATCTACGTAAACTTGATGTGCTGTCTTGTCAATTTTTATTCCTCCTATTTCAACTAATTTTACGCCATTATCATTTCTTCTTAAAATTGCATTTATCCTTGCGATCAATACTTTTGGGGAAAATGGCTTTTGAACATAATCATCTGCTCCAGAAACAAAACCCTTAATTTGATCATTTTCTTCGCCTTTTGCTGTAAGCATTACTACTGGTACTTTGGAATCCTCTCTTATAGCCTTTAATACTTCATATCCATTAAGTTTTGGCATCATAACATCTAGTATTATTAAACTAATACCTTTTGTAGAATAAAAAACTTTAAGCGCTTCTTCACCATCTGCTGCTTCCAATACATCAAAATTATTACTGCTTAAAAAATCCCCTATTAGTTTTCTCATTCTTGCTTCATCATCAACTACCAATATTTTACTTCTTTTTTCCATCCTGGCCTCCAATAGCTTCAACAATAAATCTTGAAGCTTTAAAATTTTTCCCAAATCTCCTTGTGGTAAAAAATATATGTAAACTATCTTTTGCACGAGTCATCGCCACATAAAATAATCTTCTCTCAGTTTCTAAGTCATTTTCTCTCAAACTTTTCTTATGTGGAATTAGTCCATCATTTGAATCAATTATAAAAACAACTTTATACTCAAGTCCTTTGCTAAGATGAAATGTCATTAAATTTACTCCATCTTCATTGCTATCACTTTTTTCATGCAGCAACTTACTCTTTTCTATATAGTTTAATAATTCTATAATACTTTTGTGCTTTATTGATTCTTCTTCAAATTCATCTAATATTTCCTCTTGTTCTTCATAATCTATATCATTTAATCTACAGTGCTCCATTAAATATTTATCATATAACATATTATATCTTATATACCTGATAGCCAAAGCAGGAATATTCATTTTTATATATTTTAAATCATATTTAAACTTATATAAATTTTTAAGAACATATTCTTTATTACGATAATATTTAATCAAATCATCTATTGTAGTCCCTTCATATCTAATAGAATCTCTACTTATATATCTTACAGGCTTATTTGCAATAAGAAGTAGGGACTTTGAATCATTTTCATTCAATGCATATTTCATATATGCTAATATGTCCTTTATAGCAAAATTTTCATAAATACTTTTTTCACTACCTTTTACTTTAAATGGTATATTATATCTTACTAGATCAGATTTTATAGAATTAGAAAGTAAATTTGTTCTATATAATATAGATATATCTTTGAAATCTATACCTTTCCTATTATAATTTTTAATGCTATTAATTATATATTGGTTTTCTTCTGTAGAATCAACAAAGGCTTTAATTTGCAGAGTTCCGATATCATCTCTTTTTGCTTTCAAATCTTTTACAAATCGTTCTTTATTATTATCAATTACAAGTTTTGAAAACTTAACTATTTTTCTCGCGCACCTATAATTATCAGTCAAATATATCTTTTTAGCATTTCTATAATCTTTTAAAAAATCATTCATTACTCTTGGATGAGAACCCCTAAATTTATATATACTTTGGTCATCATCGCCTACGACAAATAGATTCCTATTCCTACATATCATCTTAACTAAATCATATTGAGACTTATTGATATCCTGAAATTCATCTACTAAAATATATTTATACTTTTCTTGATAATATTTTAAAACATCTTTGTGTATTGACAGTAGCTCTCCACACTTCACTATCATATCACTGAAATCAAGTTTTTTATTGTTAAATAACTTTTCTTGATAGTGATCATATATTCTTTTAAATTCATTTATACTTAAATATTTTGGTATAAACTTTTCTTCTCGTTCATTGTATAATTTATAATTTTTTATGTCTTTTATAATATTTGAGATTATATCAGTTGTTACTTTTCTGTTTTTATCACTTTCAAGAATTTCTGATAGATAAATCATTTCTTCTTCATTTGTCAATAAACTTTTTGAATTATAACCAAAATCATTTTTTAATATTTCAAAAAAAATAGAATGAAATGTTCCGAAATTAGGCATATCTTTTAATCTTAAATTTTTATCTTTAATTAGTTCTTCAAACCGAGATTTCATTTCTAAAGCAGCAGCTCTTGTAAAAGTTATCACCAAAATATTTTCTGGATTTATACCATACTCATAAATTAAATTTGATATTCTATTGGTTAATACGAAAGTTTTTCCGCTTCCAGGTCCTGACAATACAATACATGGTCCATCTCCATGTCTAATTGCTTCTTCCTGACTAATACTAATTTTTTTCTTCATTTGTTTTATATGTAAATTGTTTGCTAATCTGTTCTTAATGCATCAATAGGATTAAGTTTTGCAGCATTTTTTGCAGGTAAATATCCAAATATTAAACCTATTGCTACGGATACGCCAAAAGATAATAATACTGCCCAAATAGTTGGGTTAGCATTTATTTCCATCATAGCTCCAATTGATTTAGTTGCCAGTGCACCAATTAAAATTCCTATTATTCCACCTATTGTAGATGTTACAGCAGCTTCTATGACAAATTGCTGCATTATAACTCCTTGTCTTGCACCGAGTGCCTTTCTTATTCCTATTTCTCTTGTTCTCTCAGTAACTGATACAAGCATAATATTCATAACACCTATTCCAGCTACAAGAAGTGAAATTCCAGCAATCCCAGCAAGCATTGCAGTTAAAGTTCCAATTTGTTCATTTAATTGCTTAATAATTGACGAATTTGCTGTTACATTATATAATCTTTCATTCTTAAATACATCATATAATTTTTTCTTTAATTCATTTGTTATATCATTTGTATATACAGTGTCGCTAGAAGTGAGTACATAATTATTAATATAGCCATTTCTTGACATCTTAGTTGCCACAGTATATGGTATCCATATAAAATCATCTGTTCCGCCCTCTTCGAAATTATCTTCATCTTGTGTTTCTATAACACCAATTATTGTAAATGGTTTACCATTGATTTTCACAGAGTCTTCTACAGCTTTATCTGGCGAACCATAAAAAGTATTTGCCACATATGACCCTACCACACAAACACTTGATCTTCCAGCAATATCTGCATATACCAAGCCTCTTCCCTCTTCTATAGTATACTTCTCTATCTCTAAATAATCTTCAGACACACCTATAATTGTTGTTGAATCTAAATTCTCACTGCCTGATTTTATTGTTGCATTTGATAAGGAAACATTTGGAGATAATCCGCTAAGCCATTCTGGGTGTTCATCCCAAAAATCATACATATCACTATCATCCATACGTCTTGTTGACATATTTCTGCAAAAAACTGTTATCTTATTTACTCCCATTTCTTCAAACTGTTTAACCATCTCTCCCATATAGCCTGCAACAATAGAAACAAGTATAATAACGGCTGCTACACCAATTATTATACCGAGCATTGTCAAAAGACTTCTAATTTTATTTGAAAGAATAGCTTTAATGGCTAGTTTGAAACTTTGCAGCATACTCCTCAGTATCTCCATCAAATATTATTTTACCATCGTGAATTCTTACGACTCTTTTAGCTTCAAGCGCAATCGCATTGTCATGAGTTATCATAACAATAGTATTTCCTTCACTATGTAATTGTTTTAAAAAATTTAAAACTTCTCTTGAAGTTTTTGAATCAAGTGCACCTGTTGGCTCATCTGCAAGTAAAAGACTTGGATTGCCAGCCAGTGCTCTTGCAATTGATACTCTTTGTTGTTGTCCTCCCGAAAGCTGATTGGGATATTGTGAATACTTTTCTTTAAGCCCAACCCTTGCAAGCGAACTCAAAGCCCGAGTTTTTCTTTCACTTGCTTTGACCCCCGCATAAAGTAATGGCAATTCAACATTTTCAAGCAAAGTCAATTTAGGCAATAAATTATACTGTTGAAAAATAAAACCTATAGTTTGATTTCTTATATCTGCTAACTCATCATCAGTCATAGTACTAGTATCTCTACCATTTAAAATATATTTTCCACTTGTAGGTTTATCCAACGCTCCAATTATATTCATTAAAGTTGATTTACCAGAACCAGATTTTCCAACAATTGCAACAAATTCTCCACGATAAATTTTTAAATTTATATTATCATTTGCATAAACTTGCTCATTTCCCATTATGTATATCTTATATTCATTTTTCATTTCTATCAAAGGTATATCCATATATTGTCTATCTCCTATTTCCTCCAGCACCCATAGGTGGTCCACCCATTCCACCCATGCCACCCATACCACCAAAGGATTGATTATTATTACTTGTACTTGATGAAACATAAACTTCATCGCCTTCTTGCAATCCAGACTTTATCTCTATATAATTTGCATTTGATATTCCTGTCTCAACATTTATTGCAGTAAATCCATCTGGCACTCTATTCTTTACTCTATCAGAAATTCCTTCAGTGCTATAATTGCCAGATTTTATTGTTGGAGAAGTATTTAATACATATACCACATTGCCTCTTTGCAATGCATCAGCAGGGATGGCAACCGCATTTTCAACATTTGCTAAAACAACATATGCATCAACATTCATACCTGGTAGTAAATCTCCAGTATCAGTTAATGTCACAGTAACTGGATAGTTAGTTACTCCATTTGAATTTGCAGCCACAAGACTCACATTTGTAATTTTACCTTTAAATACTTTGTTATTAAATGCATCTGCTTGAACATTTACTTCTTGTCCATCTTTAATATTAGTTATATCAAGTTCATCTATATCCATATCAAATGTCAATTCTGATAAATCATATATTGTAGCAAGTGTCTTTGCATTGCTTGTACTTCTTTGAATCTTATCACCAACTTTAGCGTCTTTAGTTATTATCGTTCCATCTATTGGTGCTGTAATATAGTATTCATCATAATCATCAATTGCATCATCATAATTATTCTCAGCCTTGGTAAGTGATTCTTCAGCTTGTAGATAAGTTTTTTTCTTGCTTGTCACAACATTATTGAAAGTATCTTCAGTTATTCTAAATAATGGCGTGCCTTTTTTTACAATTGCTCCTTCTGACACAAGTAATGCTTCTATCTCAATACCAGATCCATCATTATATACAATTTTTTCATCTGTTTCTAATTCAAAACTTGCATCTGAAATTGATTTTAAATTTCCTATATAAGCAATCGCTGTATTATTTGTTGTTAAACCTCCTGGATTATCACAAGTTATTGTTACATATTTTACAAGAGCTCCAGAAGTATCAGCCTGCGATTCTTGTGCTATACTTTTTACTTTTCCCTGTAACAATTCTCCTGTTTCTTGTAATTCAAGAGTTGCAATTTGCCCATTACTTATCTGCCCAACCTCATTGCTTGCAAATGGTACTTTAATAGTCATCAAAGAATCATTAACTATTGTGCCAACTTCAAAATTATTATTTACCTTATCCCCTACTTTAACATTGAAAGTCCTAAGTGCTCCTGCATATGGAGATTTAAATGTTCTATTTGAATAATCATATGACAACCTATCATATTCATATTTTGCTTGATTATAACTATCTTTTGCTTGAGCTATTGATGTCGATGCATTGACAATATTACGATATGCGGCTTGACTATCAATTGTTAATAATAATTGATCTTTTATTACTTTATCACCTAATTCAAAAAATACATTTGTCACATTTCCTTCAACAAGAGATGTAATTGTATAACTATCTTTTGGTTTAAGTGTTCCTGAGCCAGAAATCTCAGAAGTAATATTCATAATTCTAACAGAAGAGACATTCTTCATTATCTCAGCTTTTTCACTACTCTTTTTCTGTGCATTTAATATCAAGCGAATAATAATTATTATAGCTATTATAATTAATACAATAATTATAATTCTTTTAATAATATTTTTTTTCTTTTGCGCTTGTCTTTTTATCTCATCTTTTGCTGCATTTGTGGCTTCTATATCATCTTCACTTAATTCTGATTTGACAAATGTATCAGAACTGACAGCATCTTGAGAAGCCTCAACACTCTTTACAATTTCAATGTCATCTTTCTTTTTTTTATTAAAAAATTTTTCAAAGAATTTAAATGTCATACTTGCCCCATTATTAAATTATTATTTTATTAGTATTTTAAATTATATAAATATGCATTGGTGATTGTGCCTATAGTTGACACATTACCATCACCCGAATCGTCTGAATCACTATTCTCCGCATCACTCGATTTCTTATATATAAATATTATTTGATCCCCCACATGTATGGTACCTGAATATGAAAATGCAAATTTGACTTCTGAACCAGATAAATTATAATATGATAAGTCGATTTCTACTCTTGTAGGTGTCACAGTATCACTTGCACTATAGTATATATGATTAACATATCCTTTTTTTACTAAAACTGATGATTCAAGAGTTGTTCCTTCTTTATACACATATATTGTCTTAGTAGTTGTATTATAATAATATACAAGATATCCGCTATTATTTAATTCTCGCATAGTTTGCTCTAATGTCTGTGATGTTCCATTGATAAAGATATTGGCTGAAGTTATATCAAATGGTATAGCAAGATTAAATGCTTCTCCTCTTTTAAGTATAAATGGACCTTCAAGTTTCGTTTTATTAAGTCCTGTCGCATTTAAATCTCCATCACTATTCACTGATAAATCTTTAAAAACCGTCGTTCCATATATAGAGTTTGAATCTTTAACTTTCGTTTTTAAAGTATTATAAATTGCATTCACGCAATCTTTCTTTGTCACAAAGTCATTTATTCCTTTATCTATATTTTCATTCATTTTTAATGAGCAAAATAACTCATATCTTCCTTGTACCTGTGAACCTGTAAAATCTGTATTTGAATATCCAAGAAGAGATAAACATGCTCTTGTTAAATCTTTAAGCATAATATAATCATTTGGTTTAAAAACTCCACCGAGATAAGAAGTCATATAAGCTTCTTTTGTAGCAATTTTAATATATGATGCGTATTGATTATCACTTGCAACATCACTAAAAGCTGTCGATGTATCCATATTATTAACAGTATCTTTATACTTAGAAGCTTTTACTATCATCCTTGAAAATTCTTCTCTCGTTATAAAATCATTCATGTAATTATCATTTGTTATAATATCTGCCAAATATAATACCTGCGTTCTCATTTCTTGACCAGCAGTAGTCGCAGCAAAACTTACTTTATCACAAGTCCCTACAAGCATCATTGATAGGATAATTGCTACAATACTTTTAATATTTTTTCCCATAGTCTCACCTTTCACCTTACTTAATTAAAGATATGTTATATGCCATGATTATTGATCCATTATACTTTTCAATATCATCATTCTCATATATGATTCCCTCTTTGTAGCTAGTAATTTTAGAATTGATATTTTCTGTGTTCCCATCTTCATCTGTATTTTCATCATTGTCTTCTACTTCAACTTCTTTTATTCCAATATATGCAGATGATATATCATTCATTTTATTGCACAAATATACTATATAATCATCTTCTTTAAAACTACCATTTGCAGAAAAAGCAAATTTTGCTTCCTCACTTTCAAGATAATATTTATAATTATCAATGTCAACTCTATAAGGAATAAAAAAATTTGCTGCAGAATAATATACCTTATAAACATATCCTTTTCTAAGCATTACAGGTGCTGCTATATCTTGCCTTTCAGTATATGCATATAAAATATTATTGGTATTATCAATATAGCAAATAGCATATCCATAGGTTTCTATATCATAAACTAAATCACTTTTTTTACTCTTAACTCCATTTATATATACATTATTATCACCAATTTCAAAACTAGTATCAACTTGGTCAATATTTTTAATAAAGTTTGGACCTTTTATATCTTTCTTTATATATTCTGAAGCATTTATTTCATTATCACTATCAATAATTAAATCCTTGAAAATACTCGTGCCATAAATAGTATTGCTATTTTTTATTTTTTCTTTCAAAGTGTTATATATTCCATTTATAATATCTTTTTTATTTAATACTGCATATCCTTTATTTTCAATGTTTTCATCCAATCCAAGTGATTCAAATTTTAAATTTCGTCCAATAACTTGATTACCTCTAAAATCATCATTCGTATATGTTAAAAGTGCAAGACTTGCTCTTGTCAAATCGCTATATGTCACATATTCTTTAGGTTTAAAAAAACCTCCAAGATAAGTAAACATATATCCTTCGTCTAATACTTTTTTTATATATGGTGCATATGGAGTTATAGAACTCACATCATTGCACACATCTTCACTAATAAACTCAGGAGTATTCTCCCTGAATTTTGAAGCTCTAACAATAATTTTTGCAAATTCTGCTCTTTCAACCGGTTTATCCAAATTTCCCAAATCTTCCATAATTTTTAGTGTCACTATTGTTTCAAGCTTATCATTTTCGGTTTTTACTGGTTTAGATAATAAAGTATTAGTTTGCTGCAATAAAATTACAATAAGCAGTATAATTCTTATGCAGTTTTTACATATATTTTTACTCACTTTTTAAATTATAATAAAATTATGTGTCCATTTTGTGTATATTATATATTTTTTTTATGGTTTTGTCTAATAAAAAATTGACCAATAATATGGTCAATTTTATTGAACAATAATACTATACTTCTTTAATAAGTCCATTTCTGAAGGCATCTAATAATTCTTTCAAATCATCTATTTTAGCCATAATTTCCTTGCCCCTATCTGTATCTTTTATCCTAAGCCTTCCATTTACAGCGATATTCTCGACTTCTCTTGTATCAGGAGTATTAAATTTACCTCTTTCAAATGGTTTGTGTGTTGCTATCGTTAAATGCACTGAGTCACTAATAAGTGTATAACCTGCAATCCCAGTACTTTTTTGATAACTTTTAGACATTCCACCATCTATAATGAAAAGTCTTCCATTAGCTTTAACTGGCGTCTCCCCTTTTAAAGTTTTTACTGGCACATGTCCATTAATGATATGACCATTCTCAGCCAATCCAAATTTTTTTAAAATATCTTTTACAACATTTTCATCTTGATAAAATTTATAATATGGGTTTTTATTTTCAACTTGTACTTCTTTATCATCTAGAAAATACAATTCAAAAGTTTTTATAACATCTTTACCAAAAAGTGGCGACATACTTCCACACCAAATATAATACATAGCATCAATATTATCAGTATCAAATTTGTGAAGTTTAACATCATTGTAAGCTAATCTAATTATGTTGTCAAAATAATCTAAAAGTGATTTTTCCTTTAGATTTTGTTCACCATCAAATCCTCTAAAAGTGGCATACTGACCATCATCATCAAAAGGTATTATTCCATGATATAATAAATTTCCATTATATATTTTATACAAACTTCCTTTATCATATAAAAACTTAACATGTTCTTTCAACTTTCTTGAATGAGTGAAACTCATTTTTAGTGAATTGATAAGTGAAGTTTCTTCATCATTTAATTTTAGAGGATCATTAATATCTATTGTAGGAAAATTAGTATCCAGTAATTTATATTTTTTACCATCAACATCAACAGTAAAATCTTTATAGTCAATTCTTTCGAGCATAATCCTGTTTTTCATGTTATACTCAGGATGCTTCTTTATAAGTTGTCCTTCAACCTTGAACTGCATAATTGCAAGTGCTTTTTGAATTTTTGCAGAGAGGCTTGGTCTAACCACATCATATTTGTTTTCATCTAAAATCTTGGGCATAAATAACTCACAGGGATCGTTATCATATATTCTTGCAGCAAAATCATTTAATGCTCTTAAACTTATGCCATAGCCATCTTCAAGCATATCATAACAATTATATCTAACAGCTATTCTTAAACAATTTAATATAAGTACAATATTACCAAGTGAGGCTCCCATCCATTCAATATCATGGTTTCCCCATTCAATATCTACATTATGGAAATTCATAAGTTCATCTAATATCAAATCATGTCTTGGTCCTCTATCAAATATGTCTCCTACAATATGCAATGTGTCAACTGCAAGCTTTTGTATCATTTCACACATTGCAATTATAAATTTTTTTGCAAGTCCAATCTCAATTATTGAATTAATTATTTCATCATAATAGAACTCTTTTTTTACATTGTCTCTATCTACTTCTTTATATATAAGTTCATCCAATATATATGCATATTCTTTATTAACAGTCTTTCTTACTTTTGATTTTGAATACTTGCTTGAAATGTCTTTAACAACTTTAATAAGTCTTAAAATTGTTGTCTTTTGAAAAGTATATGTTTCTCTATTTCTAAAATCCATAAGATCCAATTTTTCAATCGGGTAATATATTATATTTGCAAACTCTAAAATTTCTTCATCAGACATTTCATTCTCAAATATAAACTTGAGTTTTGATCGTATTATTCCGGAAGCAGACCTTAAAAGATGTATAAAACCTTCATTTTCACCATGAAGATCTGACAAGAAAAATTCTGTTCCTTTAGGCAATGTGAGTATAGAACTAAGATTTGCTATCTCAATACATGTTTTTTCTTGATTTGGAAATTGATTGGCAAGAAGTTTCAAGTAATCAATACTTTTCACACTTATTCTCCTCCCTCGGCTTTACCTGTGACAAATCTACTTGAACCATCTGGTCCAACTGCTTCAGTTTGATTTTGAAGTTCAGGGTCAAAATTAGGTCCTGAAATTTCATCTCTTTTACTTGCAGCCTCTTCGACTTTTCTTCTTGCTTCAGAAATTGAAGCTTTCATTTCAGCAGTTATTCCATCATCTTCTTCATCAAACTGATATCTTGCCCAATATTCATCATCGGTTACAATATTATTTATTCTATTATATCTTGCACCTGGATCCTCGCCCTCTAATGGTATTTCTCCTCTTGCATATAATGCTTCATCTTCAGCTTCATCGTAATCTATTTCAGATGCAGTTCCAACTCTCCTTATATACTCTCTCTCTATATCATCTTCATATAATTCTTCATCATAAGCTTCACGGTCAAAGCCAAATTCACAGTTTCTCAAATAACACACTCTTGATGTATATTGTCCCGAAACTTCCAATTCAAATCTAATAGACTTAGCTTTTTTAGGGAATGTACATTCAAATGAAGTTCCAGCATTATAATTAAAGGACGACGTAGAATAAAGTTCTTCTCCATCATCATCATTATAGATTAATAATGTACATTGTGTTGTTCTATCCGAATAAGAAAAATTATGTGTTGCTATTCTTCCTTTTAATTTATTAAAATTATTATTTGGATTTTCAAAAGTAATTGTTGCCCCTGTACCCTTAAGTGCCATTACATCTTTCCATTTTTGTTTGTTATATGTAGTTCCATTTACTTTTTTACTATATTTATCACCAGTTTTAATATGATCTTGCATATTCTTACTTATAGTTGGATCTATTGCAGTTCCCCTGCTCTTACTTTTATCAGTAAGAACAACATTTGGTCCTATATATGTCCTAGCTGTGCCATCTGGATTTGCCTCAATAACTATATTATCTGCCGGTGTAGGTCCATTTGATTCATTTGGATCCTTTGCAAAAAGAACAGCACCAGACGATGATAGTCCTTTATTTACTTGAAGATTTGCATCTTGTTCGGCTTTTACCTGCTCCATTATTTCAGCACTGAAAACTGATGTATCCCCTAAATCTTCCAAGGCTAGTTCCTTAATTTCTTCACTTATTGGATTTCCATCATAACCAATTTTTCTACCATCCACGCCGATAATGCTATAGTCTGGCGCAATATCATCTGTTATGATAAATCCATTTTCATCAAAATAATAATAGTATCCTATACCATCATTATCATCATCTATTAATTTCCATCCATCTTTTGCAATACTTCCATCCAACGAATACCAAAATTTTTTGTTATCTTTTTCACCCCACAAAGCGTAATTATTAATTATAAGTGAAAGCATAATGATAACTAATGATAGAACTAATATTAATATTTTTTTTCTTTTAACACTCATTGACATATTTTAAACACTCTTTTATTTTTTATTAAATTTCTGTGAAATGCACAGTTTCGGTATCAACTTACTAATTTCTTCTATAAAAAAATCAATTTCTTCTTTTGTATTGTATTTGCCAAATGAAATTCTAATTGTATTTTGAGCCATTTCATTCTTTAAGCCAATGCTATTTAAAGTCCTGCTAATTTTTTTATCGTGTGACGAACAAGCAGAACCAGCAGACACATATATCCCCTTTTCTTCAAGAGCATGTAGCAACACTTCTGATCTTATTCCTTTAAATGTGATAGATATAATATGTGGAGCAAAACCATCATCACAACTACTATTAATGACAATTATATCATATATTTTATTAATTTCTAACAATTTAGTTATTAAATAATCTTTAAGATTTTTAAGTCTTTCAAATTCCGCATCAATAGTTTTATATGCCATACTTGCTGCAACTCCAGTCCCAACAATTCCAGGAACATTTAAAGTACCTGCTCTTAAGTCATTTTGTTGTGATCCACCAACTATCAATGGATTTAGCCTTATATTCTTATTTCTATATAAAACACCTACACCTTTAGGACCATAAAACTTATGTGAACTAATTGACAAAAAATCAATTTTTGATTTTTTTACATCTATTCTATATTTTGAAAAACCTTGAACAAAGTCCACATGAAAGGCGCATTTATTATTCTTATTCTTTATAATATTTCCGATTTCATTAATTTTTTGTACAGAACCTATTTCATTATTCACATACATAATTGATACTAAAAGAGTTCTTTCATCTATTAGGTCATTTAAATGTTCAAGATTTATGTGTCCATCACTATCTACATCAAGATAAACAACATCTAATCCTTCATTCTCTAACATTTTAAACACTTTATACACAGATGGGTGCTCAATACTTGTAGTTATAATTCTATTTGCTGTTTTCTTATATGCACTGACATATCCTCTTATAGCCAAATTATTACTCTCAGTTCCACCAGATGTCCATATTATTTCAGACTTATCACAATTAATAATATTTGATATGATTTCACTAGCTTCTTTAACCTTTTCTTCAGCAAGATATCCGGCTCTATGCATTGCAGATGGATTTCCATACAAAATATGATTAATATTATTTATTTCTTTCTCAATATTCTCATCAATTCTAGTTGTTGCGGCATTATCAAAATAAACTTCCATTATTTCAAATATTCCTTTTCATATTTCATTAAATCATCATAAGGTATGTCAAGCATTGTATCATCATTAGGTCCTTTCATTTTATGAAAATTATAAATGCTATGGTTTTTATAAACACTATCTAACAATTGATGCACATCATCATAAGGAAGCCCCACTTCATTTAATAACTCGAGACTTAAAAAATTAGCAGAAACACCTTTAATTTGTTTATTATTATCACTCTTGTTATTATAAATAAGAAATGGTGTTACATATGTATTAGTACATTCATATTCAAAGTTATTATCATAAACTAGTTTGTTAATATCTGTTCCAAAACTTGCATTATGATCTCCAAAGAATAATAAAACAACTGGGTCTTTTTCAGACTTGAAATAATCAATAAGTAGTTTTATTGCGGAGTCCGAAATCTTCATTAAAGATAAATATGCATCAAGTGATTCTTTATCTTTTATGTTGTCAGTAACATCAAATAATGATTTAATTTCCTGTCCATCAAAACTATTGTATCCACTATGATTCTGCATTGTAATGCCAAATATAAATGCCTTCTTATTATTGCCTTTTATAATTTCAAATCTTCTTATAACCTCTTCATACATTGATAAATCACTAGTATAATTTCTGACATACTTCTTATCTTTGAAATCATCAAAGAATAACAACTCATCAAAGCCAAATCTTTTATAAACTTTATCTCTATTATAATTAGTTGCTGTATATGGATGCATAGCTACTGTTTGATATCCGAAATGATTAAAATATCTTGCCAAGCTATACTTGTCTCTTTTAACAAAATTATTATATGGCATTACAGGGTAAGGATAGTTTCCTATAGTCATTCCTGTCAAAAACTCAAATTCAGTATTTGCAGTGCCACCTCCAAATGTGTTAACATATAAATCCCCTTTTATAACATTTATTAAACTGTCAAAATAAGGAGTAACCGCAATATTTGTTTTAATTCTATTATGCACCGAGCCAAAACTTTCATTCATAATAACAATAACATGCGGTTTTGTTATATCTTTAATATTATCAAATTTATGTGCATTTTCTGTGAATAAACTATTAAAAGTGGGTTCATAATTAACTTCTATACTACTTTGAAAGTCACCGTTTTCTTCATAATTATTGCCACTCAAATCTACTTTATTTTTATGAAATACTTGCATTGATGAAAAAAAATTATATATATATCCTTCTTTTTCGCCTGCCATAAGTGAATAGTCATATTTATTAATTGATATAATATCTCTTAAAACATTAAATATAAATATAAACAATAAAAATTGTGCAATTTCATGTAAAAAATATCTATATAAAGACATATATTCATTGTTAATACTTTTAAAACCTGTATTATAATAATATAGTAAATCAATTTTATTATAAACTATTTGAATTATATATTCTATCAAAATAATTAAAAAGCATAAAACAAAAATAGGTCTTATTTCATATGTATATCCGCCAGCAACTTCTTTTGCAGTGTTAATAGATAATATATCTGAAAAATTTATATTTGTACCTCTGAACTCATGAATATAATACATTATAAGCGATATGATGTAGAATAAAGTAATAACTATTAAAAAATTAAATTCGTATTGCCAAAATATAATATTAAAAAAAGAATATGTAAGCAAAACACATAAAAAATTATAAATATATGAGTGCAACTTTTTAGGTAGTAATGTAATTTTTCCGCTTGCTATACTTTGAGAAAAAATAGGTATGACAAGGCTTGTTATTAAAACCCTTAACATTAGACAGCATATCCTTTTTTTATGATTACATCTTCAATCTTTTTTATGCAATCTTCACATATTTTTTTATCATTTGCTTCAACCATTATTCTTACAACATTTTCAGTCCCTGAAGCTCTAAGCAATATCCTTCCATTATCAGCAAGAGTTTTCTCAACTTCTTTACTTATGTCCAAAACATCTTTATCATTCATACATTTAACTTTATCATTTACTTTTACATTTTTTAATACTTGTGGGTATATAATTACATCCTTTGCAAGTTCACTCAAAGTACTTTTTTTATTTATAATCACATCCATTAATTTTAACGATGTCAAAACTCCATCCCCTGTATTTGCATGCTTTGCAAAAATAATATGACCTGATTGTTCTCCACCAAACGAGTAATCATTTTGTTTTATACATGCTTGAACATATTTATCACCAACCTGAGTCTTTTCATATTTTATGCCAATACTATCAAAAGCTTTATACAGACCGAGGTTTGACATAACTGTAGTTACAACAGTATCCTTCTTTAATTTCCCATTCTCTTTCATCTCTTTAGCACATATATAAAGTATTTTATCTCCATCGACTATGTTCCCGAGTTCATCAACAGCCAAACATCTATCAGCATCTCCATCATATGCAAATCCAATATCCATTTTATTCTCAATTACAAATTTTTGAAGACCCTCAATATGAGTAGAGCCTGCATTGTCATTGATGTTTGAACCATTTGGATTATTATTAATAACATATGTTTCAGCGCCTAATGCATCAAATACACCTTTTGCAATTTGGAATGCAGAGCCATTTGCTAAATCAAGTGCAACTTTCTTGTCTTTAAAACTGTTCATTGGTATAGATATAAGATACCCCAAATATCTATTTCTTCCTGCAAAATAGTCTACTGTTCTCCCTATATTTGTTTTGGTTGCATATGGAACTTCAGGAATTTTTCCGTCAAGATAATCTTCAATCATATCAGTTACACTTTCCTCTAGTTTCTCTCCATTGGCATTAATGAGTTTAATTCCATTATCACTGTAAATATTATGTGATGCTGAAATCATAACTCCTACATCAAATTGTTCTGTTCTTACAAGGTAACTAATAGATGGCGTGCTTGTCACATGCAAAAGATAAGCATCTGCTCCAGTTGATGTTATCCCTGCAGCAATTGCATATTCAAACATATAACTGGACCTTCTAGTATCTTTACCAATTACTACTCTACATTTTTCATTTTTACGACTATAATAATATCCAAGAAACTTGCCGATTTTAAATGCATGGTCAGCAGTCAAAGTTACATTTGCTTCGCCTCTAAAGCCATCAGTTCCAAAATACTTACCCATATGCACCTCTAATTATTACTTAATTCTATTAAAAATCTATCTAAAGCATCTTGCCATGTTGGTAGTTTATTAAAACCATTTTCTACTAGTTTAGTTTTACTTAACCTTGAATTCTTAGGTCTCAATGCTTTTGCATTATACTCTTCTGTAGTCACATCATGGACAATTACACTTTTATTTGCTTTTTTAAATATTTCTCTTGCGAAATCAGACCAAGATACAAATCCTTCATTTGTTGCATGATACACACCATATTTATCGGTTTTTATCATATCAATTATTAACTTTGAAAGATCAACGGTATATGTTGGTGAACCAATTTGATCTGAAACTACATTTAATTCTTTTTTTGTTTCAGAAAGTCTAAGCATAGTTTTTATAAAATTATTTCCATTAATTCCAAAAACCCAAGATATTCTTACAATAAAATATTTAGTTAATTTTCTTACTAACAATTCACCTTCATACTTTGACTTAGCATATTCTCCAAGGGGCTTTGCTTCATCATCTTCACAGTATGGTTTATTTCCTTCTCCTCCAAATACATAATCAGTAGAGAAATACACCATAGGTATATCATATTTCATACACTCATTTACTATGTTTGCTGTCCCATCCACATTGATTTTATGATTAAGTTCCTTTTCATCCTCTGCTCTATCAACTTGAGTAAATGCAGCTGAATGTATAACACATGATATATTGTGTCCTTTAAAAAAGCTTATAACCTTTGCTTCATCAGTAATATCTAAATCATCACTATCTGTAGCTAAATATTTTATATTGCGACTCTTAAGCTCTTTTACTAAATCATAACCAAGTTGTCCCCTAGCTCCTGTAATTAGAACAAATTTTTCATTATCATTCATTGCTTTAACACTATCTCCCATTATGAATTCATTCTATAGCCATACATTTTATCAAAATAGTTCTTATATTCTCCGCTTATGATGTGTTCCCACCAAGGTTTATTATTTAGATACCAATCAATAGTTTTATCTATTCCCTCATCAAAAGTTACTGATGGTTTCCAGCCAAGTTCTTTTTCAAGTTTAGCAGGATTCATAGCATATCTTAAATCATGTCCTGGTCTATCTTTTACAAATTCTATTAATGACTCTGGTTTATCAAGTTTTTTTAGTATTATCTTAACAATATCAATATTTGCTTTTTCCTCATGTCCACCAACATTATATATTTCTCCGTCTTTTCCATTTCTTACAATCATATCAATTGCACGACAATGATCTTCTACATAAAGCCAATCTCTTACATTTTTGCCTTCTCCATACACAGGTAATTTTTCATTATTAAGTGCACGGCTAATCATAAGAGGAATTAATTTCTCTGGGAAATGATATGGCCCATAATTATTAGAGCATCTACTTATAGTACATGGCAACTTAAAAGTTCTATGGTAGGCCATAACTAATAAATCTGCCGAAGCCTTAGATGCTGAATAAGGGCTTGAAGTTTTTACTGGATATGTCTCATCAAACTGAAGATCAGGTCTATCAAGTGGCAAATCACCATATACCTCATCAGTAGATACTTGATGGTATCTCTTTATACCATATTTTCTACAAGCATCCATCAACACTTGTGTACCTAAAATATTTGTTCTTAAAAATATTTCAGGATTTTCAACTGACCTATCTACATGAGACTCAGCTGCAAAATTTATACAATAGTCTGGTTTCTCTTTTTCAAATATTTCAAATATAGCTTTTCTATCTGTTATATCTGACTTATAGAATTTATAATTCGCCTTATCTTTAATTGGCTCTAAGGTCTCCATATTTCCAGCATAGGTTAAACAATCAATGCAAATTATCTTATCATCTTGATATTTGTTTACCATATAATGCATAAAATTACCGCCAATAAATCCAGCTCCACCTGTTACAATAATATTCATACTCTACTCCTTTATTTATTGATTTATGAATTTTCCATCAAGTACATCTTTTAAGTATTTACCATACTCATTCTTTTTATATGTTTCATATGCTTCTTGCATTTTATTCTCATCAATCCACTTGTTCTTAAATGCAATTTCTTCAAGGCAAGCAATTTTTCTATGTTGATGATTTTCTATAGTTTTTACATAATTTGTTGCTTCTACAAGAGATTCATGAGTACCAGTATCTAGCCAAGTAAACCCAGCACCAAGCAACTCAACATTCAATAATCCTTTATCTAAATATATCCTATTTAAATCCGTAATCTCAAGTTCTCCTCTCTTAGATGGTTTTAAACTCTTAGCATATGATACAACATCATTATCATAAAAATATAAGCCCGTGACACAATAATTAGATTTTGGGTGTTCTGGTTTTTCTTCTATACTTATAGCTTTTCCATTTTTATCAAATTCTACAATTCCAAACCTTTCAGGGTCATCAACATAATAACCAAAAATTGTAGCACCTTTAGTTATAGCACTTGCTTTTTTTATTTTTTCTCCAAACCCATGTCCATAAAAAATATTATCTCCTAAAATCATAGACACAGTATCATTTCCAATAAATTCATCTCCAAGTATAAACGCTTGTGCAAGACCATCTGGACTTGGTTGAACCTTATATGAAAGATTTATTCCAAATTGACTACCATCTTTTAATAAATCTCTAAATCTTTCAGTGTCCTGAGGAGTTGATATAATTAATATATCCTTTATACCTGCCCTCATAAGCACTGAAAGTGGATAATAAATCATAGGTTTATCATATATTGGTAATAATTGTTTTGATGTAACCATAGTTAAAGGATACAATCTAGTTCCCGAACCACCTGCTAAGATAATACCTTTCATGTTCTATTCCTCCTATATTTTTTCTAATTTTGCAAATGCAGCAAATAATGTCTTACTTCCAATATCATCAAAATCTACAGTAACTTCATAATCTCTACCTATATCTTCAATACTAATCACTTTACCTTCTCCAAATTTTATATGCGAAACTCTATCGCCTACTCCATATTCAAGTGTAGTTGCCTTAACTATATTCGCACCAGTTTTATATGTATCAATACTCTTTTTTAAATCTATTTTTGATACAGACTTTTGTTTATTCTCATAGAAATCACTTTTTGAATCTAGAAAAACATTTTTGTTGTAACTCTTTGATTTTAATCTATTATTTTTAATTCCATAATCCCAAAAACTATGACTATCATCATCATTAAAGAAATTTAATTCAGATTTTAAAACATTTTTTGTAATATATTTATCATCTATTTCATCAACAAATCTACTAATTAAGTAATTATTATATGATCCATTGTGCATTCTTCTACGTGCAGATGATAAATAAAGATTTTTTTTTGCTCTTGTAATTCCTACATAACAAAGTCTTCTTTCTTCTTCGATTTCTGCTTCACTATCATCTGATGAAATTGATTGGTAAGATGGAAATAGTCCTTCATTCATTCCAGTTAAATATATATTATCATATTCAAGCCCTTTTGAAGCATGTAGCGACATGAGTGTTAGTTTATCTTCCATTTCATTAATATTATCAGTATCTGATACAAGTGCAATCTCATACAAAAAATCTTCCAATATCACATGTGCCGACATATTGCTTGCCAAATCTTTCAAAATATCATTTTCAGCATTTTCTGGGTATGTTTCTTTAAATGTTATTGCTTTATTTCTAAGTTCATATATATTTTCTAATCTCTCTTTTCCTTCTTCATCACCATATTCATCAAATAAAAATTCTTCATAGCATCTTTTTAATAGTTTATCAATTATACTATCTATTTCATTCTCAGATTTTAATTCAACAATTAGTTCAACAAAATCTTTTAAATTTTCTTTAACTTTTTTTGTCAAATCAATCTTATCATAATTAAAAACTGCTTCAAGTGGCATAAGATTATTGTTGCCAGCATAATCTAATATTTTAGCTAAACTTGATTCACCGATACCTCGTTTAGGAACATTTATAATTCTAAATAAACTATTTGTGTCACTTGGATTCACCAAAATATGCATATATGCAAGTACATCTTTTATTTCTCTTCTTTCATAGAAATTTACAGCACCAACCAATGTATATGGCACTGAAAAAGATACACACATTTCTTCAAATTTTCTACTTTGAGCATTTGTTCTATATAAAATCGCTGTATTTTTATAATCATTATTTCTTTTTATTTCGCTTATAATTGAATATGCCTCTTTGTTATCATCCTCATATTCCGTAAAAACAACTCTTGCACCATCACCATTTTCCGACCAGAGTTTTTTATCTTTCCTACCTTGATTGTTTCTTATAACTGAATTAGCAACATTTAAAATATTATTTGTTGATCTATAATTTTGTGTCAATTTTATGACTTTTGCATTTTCAAAGACATTTTCAAACTCCAATATATTTCTTATATCAGCCCCTCTAAATTTATATATACTCTGATCATCATCACCTACAACTGTCAATTTATTATTTCCATCCATAGTTAAAAGTTTTATAATTTCAAACTGCACCATATTGGTATCTTGATATTCATCAACAAGTATATATTTAAATTGACTTGATATTCTTTTTCTTATTTCCTCATTTTCTTTTAATATCCTTACAGTTAGTAATAACATATCATCAAAATCAAGTGCATTATTATCAAACATCTTTTTGTCATATTCTTCAAAACATCTTGCATAAATCTTTTCCATTTCAGATTTTGCATCTTTTTTAAATTCATCAATACTTATATCATGATTTTTGCAAAAAGAAATCCTACTTGCGACTGCTCTTGCTTTTACTTTTTTATCATCATAACCAAGTTCTTTTATAATCTTATTTAAAATTTTCTTTTGATCATCAGTATCATATATAGTAAAATTTCTATTATAACCAATTGACTCAATAAATATTCTAAGTATTCTGCCACAGAACTTATGAAAGGTTGAAATAAATATCTTTTTTGAATTCTCTCCAAGCAAACTATCCACCCTTTCTTTCATTTCACTTGCAGCTTTATTAGTAAATGTTATTGCGAGTATGTTGTCTGGGTTAATACCACTTTCTACCAAATATGCAACTTTATAAGTTATTACACGAGTCTTTCCAGATCCCGCTCCAGCAATTATTAAAAGTGGTCCTTCATTATAAAGGACAGCTTGCTTTTGTTCTTCATTTAAACTATTCAGATTCATTCTGTTCACTTTCCACATCCCTTATTCTTTCAGTAGTAACTATCGGAATGCCACCATAATCAGGACTCTCATCCATATCTGCCATAGGAGCATTAGAAATATTGGAATTATTGTCTCTTATAGGTCCTATTTCTGAAGTTGAAATCATATCACTAAATGGTGCAACGTTTTCAGAATGTTCTGACTCTATAATAGGTCCATCATTACTTATATTCTTAATGTCATCATAATTAATATCGGCAGCTCCAAAAGGCTTTTTTTCTTGTTTATTATTACAAGAAAATAATAAAATAGTACATACAATAAGCAATATTTTAAAAAACTTCAGTGCAAATTTTTCTTTAATACTAGTCATAATAATGTTATACTATCCTTCCAAATTTTTTTTCAAATTCTATCTTGCTTAACGATATAATTGTTGGTCTTCCATGAGGACAATTATATGGATTGTCAAGCTTAAAAAGTTCATTCAGTAGTTCTTTTACATCTTCTTTACTTAATATATCATTTGCTTTTATAGATTTTTTGCATGCAATTGATGCTATTTTTTCTGCAATACTATCATAATGCTCTTTATTTTTATTGTCAGCTAAACTATCTATCATATCCATCAATAATTTTTCATTGCCAATATTAAGTATATTATAAGGGACTGCATCAATTTTTATGTCATTATCACCAAATATTTCTATCTCAAACCCAACTTTTTTAAAACTATCTAAATTTCCTACTACTGCTTCATATTGTATTGGTGTGAGTTTAAGTATAATGCTTGGGAAAATCTTTTGGCTTAAGCTTTCACCTTTTTCGTAAGCTTTTAATATTTTTTCATAATTAATCTTTTCGTGAGCAGCATGCTGATCAATAATATATAGTTTATTTTCATACTCCACGAGAATATATGTTTCAAATACTTGACCAATATACTTATGATTATTACTTAACGATGTAGTAATGAATGATTTTTCTTCATATTTTTCTTTTATATGTACATTATCTTTATCTAATGTATTATAAAAATTTGATAAATTAAGTCCCGCTGAAAGTTTTCTATCCTCTATATCATTAAGTGAAGGTAATTTTTCTATGTCAACACTATTTTCATTAGAATAATTATCTATGCGTAAATCATTATATGGTAAATTTTCTTTTTCAATATAGTCATTTACAATTTTTTCTTCATGTATAAGATTAATACTATTTAATTTGTTGTATATTGCTGTATAAACTGCATAATATATATATTCATCACTACTAAACCTTACTTCCATTTTTTTAGGGTGAACATTTACATCTACTTTACTTCCATCAATATAAATTTTAATAACCACCAAAGGGTATTTATGCTGCATAAGATATTCTTCATATGCATTTTCAATTGCTTTACTTATGGTTTTATTTTTTATGTACCTATCGTTTACAAAATAGATTTCATCGTTTCTTGTATTTCTTGCAACAATTGGTTTTGATATATAACCTTGAATCCTTATGCCATCGACAACTTCATCAATTTCAACAATATTTTCAACAATGTCTTTTCCATATAAGGAAAACAAAACATTTTTTAAATTGCCATCACCATTTGAATTAAATCTTGTTTTATCATCTACTATTAGCGTAAATGCAATATCTGGTCTATCTATTGCAAATTTTATAATTATATCTTCAACGTATGCATTTTCTTTTGGAATACTTTTTAAAAACTTCTTTCTTACTGGAACATTACTAAAAAGATCTTTTACCTCAATAATAGTTCCATTGTTTGCTGCTACTTCTTCAATATCTATATTATTTAAATCACTATAATTTAATAAGCACCTATAACCATATGAATTATTGTCTTCTTTTCTTTTTGAAGTGAGAGATACATTGCTTACTACAGAAATGCTTGACAACGCCTCACCTCTAAATCCAAATGAATTGATACATTCTAAATCTTTAATATTATTTAATTTTGATGTAGCATGTTGAATAAATGCTAATTTAATATCATCTTTTTCAAATCCTCTTCCATCATCAGTAACCTTAATAAGTTTCATGCCACCTTGAGCAATTTCAACTTTTATATTATGTGCCCCTGCATCTATAGCATTTTCAACCAACTCTTTAACTACACTTGCTGGATTTTCTATAACTTCTCCTGCAGCAATTTTACTTATTGTATTTTTATCTAAAATTCTAATTGACATTATTCTGCCTTTTTGCTTCTTGTCATAAGAAGTGTTGCTATATATTTTGCATCCATATTGTTATAAACTATATCATTTACGCCATTTGTAATTGGTAAATCCAAGTTGTATTTATTCTTAATGGACATAGCTTTTGGTAAAAAGTTTATACCTTCTACTACCATTCCTATACTTGCTATGGCATCTTTTGCTTTATATCCTTCTCCAAGCAGTTTTCCACAATTATAGTTTCTACTTTTTGTACTAGTTGCTGTCACTATCATATCTCCAACACCAGCAAGTCCATAGAATGTATCTTTTTTACAACCAATTGCTTCACCAACTCTTATCATTTCAGCAAGCCCTCTTGTTATAAGTGCGGCTTTCATATTATCACCATAACCAAGTCCTGCTACAATACCTGATGCGAGTGCTATTACATTTTTAAATGCAGCACAAATTTCAACCCCTTTTACATCACTATTTGTATATACTCTAAAATATTCATTCATAAACAAGTCTTGAATATACTTGGCTGCAGACAAATTACTGCTTGCAGAGACTATCATAGATGGCAATTCTCTTATCACTTCTTCCGCATGAGTCGGTCCAGATAAAACAACAACTTTATTATTTATGATTGTTTCTTTTTTTAATTCATCATGCAATATCTCACTCATAGTAAAAAGTGTTTTGTCTTCCATTCCTTTTGTGAGTGATACCAAATAATTTTTATCATTTATATACTTAATTGAATTATGCACGACTTCTCTAAAACCAGTAGAAGGCACAGCATATACAATCACATCCTTGTTTTCAAACGATTTCTCAAATTCATTTGTGAAAATTATATCATCATTTAAAACATCATATGGAAGTTTTGGGTGTAAATGATTTTTTTCTAGTTCATTAATTAAATTTTCATTTCTTGACCAGCAAGTAACTCTATGGCCATTGTTGCTTAATAGTTTTGCTATAGCAACTCCCCAAGTTCCTGCTCCAAGAATTAATACATTTGCCATATCTTATTTCTTTTTTTTAGGCGATAAGTCATCTATTACCGCCTGTATAAATCCTAAAAACAATGGATGTGGTCTATTTGGTCTGCTCTTAAGTTCAGGATGGCTTTGTGTAGCAACATAAAATGGATGTTTCGATATTTCTACCATCTCTACTATTTTCCCATTTGGCGACATCCCTGATAGAATCATGCCATTTTTCTTATAATCTTCTCTATAATCATTATTTACTTCATATCTGTGTCTATGTCTTTCATTGATTTCTTCTTTTCCAAATAATTTATAACATTTAGAATTTTTTTCAAGTTTACAAGGGTAACTTCCAAGTCTAAGTGTTCCGCCTAAATCTTCTACTCCAATTTGTTCTGGCATTAAATGAATAACTGGATTCTTTGTCTCTAAATTAAACTCTGCTGAATCTGCATCCTTAAGACCTAATACATTTCTCGCAAATTCAATTATTGCAACTTGCATTCCAAGACAAATTCCAAGATATGGAATCTTTTTAGTTCTTGCATATTCAGCTGCAAGTATCATTCCTTCTACTCCTCTTGAGCCGAATCCGCCAGGAACTATTATTCCATTAATACCTTTGAAAATTTTAGTAACATTTGACTTCTTAATACTTTCTGAATCTATCCAAGTTATGTTAATTTTAGTTCTATAGGCTCCACCTGCAGCCTTTAATGCCTCAACTACTGATAAATATGCATCATGTAAAGCAACATATTTTCCGACAAGTGCAATATTAACCTCCTTTGTCGGATTTTTCATATTTTCTATCATTTTATTCCATTCAGTTAGATTTGGTTTTTTATCTTTAAGACCAAGACACCTACTTGCAGCTTTTGCTAAACCTTGTTTTTCCATAACTATAGGAACTTCATATAATATATCGACATCTGGATTTACGATAACACAATTTGGTTCAAGATTACAAAATAGTGATATTTTTGAAATAATACTTGCATCAACTGGATATTCTGATCTACACACTAAAATATCTGGTTGTATTCCCATTCCTTGTAAAGTTTTTACTGATTGCTGAGTTGGTTTTGTTTTAAGCTCTTGAGATGCCTTAATATATGGAATCAATACAACATGGACTAAAATCACATTCTCATTCCCAAGTTCATGTTTAAACTGTCTTATAGTTTCTATAAATGGCTGAGATTCAATATCACCCACAGTTCCACCTACTTCTATAATAGCAATCTCTATGTCCTTATCATCTTTCTTTCCTTTTCCAACATTTCTTAGAGACTCTGCACTTTTATAAAACCTTGATTTTATTTCATTTGTCACATGAGGAATTACTTGAACTGTACCTCCGCCATAGTCACCTTTTCTTTCCTTATTTAGAACAGACCAATAAATCTTACCACTTGTTACTGTTGAATTTTTAGTAAGACTCTCATCAATAAATCTTTCATAATGTCCTAAATCCAAATCAGTTTCTGCGCCATCATCCGTTACAAAAACTTCACCATGTTGAATTGGATTCATAGTTCCCGGATCAACATTTAAATATGGATCAAATTTTTGCATAGTAACCTTATAACCTCTTGCCTTAAGAAGTCTTCCAAGGCTAGAAGCAGTGATTCCTTTACCAAGTCCAGAAACAACACCACCTGTAACAAAAATATACTTTACTGACATAATCCCTCCACAATGTATATATAATAATTAATTATCTTTTTCTAAATATTTTTCAAGACCAGGAATAGTTTTTGCATCTTTTGGTATTTGCCACGACATATATGTACAATTTGGATCCGAACACCCAAAAAATATTCTTCCTTTTTTCGTTCTTAATTTATACAATTCATGAGCATTACATTCTGGGCACATAACACCAGTATGTTCAAAATAATTTTTAGTAAATTTACAAGTTGGAAAATTTGGACAAGCTAAAAACTTCCCAAATGGACCATACTTAACAACTAAGTTAGCACCGCAGTTATCACATTTTTCATCAGTAACTTCTTCTTTTATACTTACTTTTTCAAGATTTTTTTCTGCATCTTCTAGCTCGCTTTTTAATTTTGGATAAAAATCTCTTAAAATTTGTTTCCACTCAACAGTACCATTTTCAACATCATCAAGCTGCTTTTCCATATTAACAGTAAACTTTTCATCTACTATATCATCAAAGGCCTTAACCATTATATTATTAACAGCTGTACCGAGTTCTGTAATAAATAAATTCTTTTTTTCTTTTGTGACATACCTTCTTTTTAACAAGGTATTAATAGTAGGAGCATAAGTTGATGGTCTTCCGATACCATTTTCTTCTAAAAGTTTAACGAGTGAACTTTCTGTAAAATGTGGTGGTGCCTGTGTAAAATGCTGTTCTTTATTAAACTTATCTAAATCCAATTCATCTCCAATATTAAAATTTGGTAGTTTTGAACTTTTTTCTTCATCATCATCTATATTTTTATAAACTGAAAGAAAACCTTGAAAAGCTATTTTTGATGAATTTGCATTGAATAAATACGAATTTGCATCAAAAGTTACTTTTTCCGTGTCATATATTGCTGATTTCATACGACAAGCTACAAATCTTCTCCATATAAGTGAATATAATTTATATTCATCTTTAGATAAAGAATCTTTTACATCATAAGGAGCAAGATCTATATATGTTGGTCTAATGGCTTCATGGGCATCTTGTACTTTATTCCCTTTTTCTTTTTCAGATGGCATAAAATCGCTTGCATACTCTGGTCCATAATTTTTTTCAATGTATTCTTTACAAGACCTTATTGCTTCATCTGCAATCCTTGTCGAGTCTGTTCTAAGATAAGTTATAAGTGCAGTAGTACCGCGACCTGGCAAATCAATACCCTCATATAACTTTTGTGCCACAGACATAGTTTTTGACACAGTAAAATTCAATACCTTACCTGCTTCTTGTTGCATAGTTGAAGTAGTAAATGGTAAAGGAGATTTTTTTTCTCTTTTTGATTTTTTGACATCAATAACTTTAAACTTATTATTGCCAATTGAATTGATTATATCGTCTACTTCTTTTTCATTATTTAATTCAATTCTTTTTCCATCTTTGCCAAAGAAATTTACTAGTAAAGTTGTACTCTTACCTGCTTTTAAATCAGCACTAAGACTCCAATACTCCACTGGAACAAACTTACTAATTTCATCTTCTCTCTCACTTATAAGTCTAAGTGCTACACTCTGAACTCTGCCAGCTGAAAGTTTATTTTTAACCTTTTCCCACAAAATAGGACTTATCTTGTAACCAACAATTCTATCTATTGCTCGTCTTGCTTGTTGACTATTTACAAGATTCATATCAATTTCTCTCGGTGTATTTATAGCATTTGTAACTGCATTTTTTGTAATTTCATTAAAACTAATTCTATGCACTTCTTTATTTTCAGGAAGATTAAAAGCATTTTTCAAATGCCAACTAATAGTCTCTCCCTCTCTATCAGGGTCAGTTGCAAGATAAACTACATCAGCTTGTTTAGCTTTTGATTTTAATTTATTAAGTATTTGCCCTTTCCCTCTTATAGTAATGTATTTTATATTAAAATCATTATCTATATCAACGCCAATTTGACTTTTAGGTAAATCAATTAAATGTCCCATACTTGCTTCTATTGTATAATCTTTGCCTAAAAATTTTGATATTGTCTTAACTTTTGCAGGTGACTCAACTATAACTAAGTTCTTAGCCATACTATAACTTCTCCAATGTTTTATTTAAATCAATAAGCATCTGCTCATATTTTTTTAACTTTTCTTTTTCTTCATTAATTTTAGTTTCTGGAGCTTTACTTACAAACTTTTCATTTGAAAGCATTCCCTTTGCCCTATTAATTTCCGATTCAACTTTTTTAATTTCTGATTCTATTCTCTTTTTTTCTTCATTTATATCAACTAATTCTTCAAACGGAATGTAAACATTCGATTTTTCAAATGTTAATGTAATATACTTATCTATGTTTTCCATTTCATTTACAAATTTAATGTCACTTACAATAGCAAGGTTTTTTATAAAATCTGAACATAGCAAATACATATCTTTGATATCATTTTCCTTTGTAAGAACTATAATATCTGGTTTTTTATCTTTTGAAACATTTAATTCTGCTCTTCTATTTCTTATACTTGATATTACATTTTTTACATATTCAAGTGCACTTTCTTCTTTTATAAAGTTGTGCTTTTCATCAAATTCTGGATAATCCGAATTAATCAGCATTTTTCCATCAAATAATTTTTCAAATATCTCTTCAGTAATGAACGGACAGAAAGGATGCAAAATTTTAAGGCTATTGAATAACACATATTTTAATATGAATATTGCTTCTTTCTTTTCTTCTTCATTACCTTTATATAATACTCCTTTTTTAAATTCTATATACCAATCGCAAAACTCTTCCCATATGAATTTTTGAATTTTTTCAAGAGCGATACCTAATTCATATTTTTCAATATTTGTGGTTACATCTTTTATAATGTTATTTAACAATGATATAATCCATCTATCCTCAAGTTTATTTATGCTCATTTTATAAATATAACTCTCATCAAACTTAGAATTTGAGTTATCATTCATTATTATAAATCTTGTTGCATTCCAAACCTTATTTAAGAAATTTCTTCCAGCTTCAACTCTTGATTCATAAAATCTCATATCATTTCCTGGAGCATTTCCTGTAAGTAGCGCAAGCCTTAATGCATCTGCTCCATATTTATCAACAATGTCAAGCGGGTCTATGCCATTGCCAAGTGATTTGCTCATTTTTCTACCAAGGTCATCTCGAACTATACCATGTATTAACACTTCATTAAATGGACATTTGCCTGTTTGCTCAAGTCCTGAGAATACCATCCTTATAACCCAGAAGAAAATAATATCATAACCTGTAACCAATACATCTGTAGGATAAAAATATTTATATTTTTCATCATTTGTATCAGGCCAACCAAGAGTTGAGAATGGCCATAGTGCAGATGAAAACCATGTATCTAAAGTGTCTTCATCTTGATGTATATTTTTACTCTTACAATGCTCGCATTCTAAAACTTTACTATCAGATACTGTCATCTTTTTGCAATCATCACAATAATAAACTGGTATTCTATGTCCCCACCATATTTGTCTTGATATACACCAATCTTTTATATTCAATAACCAGTGTAAATAAGTATTTGCAAAATTACTTGGCACAAACTTTAAAGTACCATTTTTAAGTACTTCTATAGCTGGCTTTGCTAATGGTTCCATTTTAACAAACCATTGATCTTTTACCATGGGTTCTATATTAGTATGACATCTATCATGTGTTCCAACATTATGCTTATAAGGTTCTATCTTATCAACAAAGCCCTCATTCTTTAAATCTTCTACTATCATTTTCCTACATTCAATTCTATCCAAACCATCATATTTTGAATTAGGAAAAACAATTTTTGCATCATCATCTAATACTTGTATTTCTTCAAGATTATGTCTCTTGCCTACTTCAAAGTCATTTGGATCATGGCAAGGTGTCATCTTAACAAAACCTGTCCCAAATTCCATATCTACATAGTCATCTGCAATAATCTCAAGTCTTCTACCAACAAGTGGAAGTATTAAATATTTTCCAACTATATTTGTATATCTTTCATCTTTTGGATTAACTGCTACAGCAGTATCTCCAAGCATAGTTTCTGGTCTAGTTGTTGCAACTACAATATAATTTTTTCCGTTTATTGTAACATTTTTATCTTCAAAGAAATATTTTATATGATATAGTGCTCCATCTTGTTCTTCATATGCTACCTCAGCATCAGATATTGTTGTATGACATTTTGGGCACCAGTTAATTATCTTCTTACCCTTATATATTAAGCCTTTATCATATAATTGTTTAAAAGTTTTTAATACAGCATTACTACAACCCTCATCCATAGTAAATCTTAGTTTAGACCAATCGCAACTTGCACCCATCTTTTTTTGTTGCTCTATAATATTGGACTCATATTTCTCTTTCCAAGCCCAAGCTTCTTTCATAAAAGCGTCTCTGCCTATCGCATATTTATCTTTTCCTTCAGACTTAAGTTTATCTACAACTTTAACTTCAGTAGATATTGCAGCATGATCTGTTCCAGGCTGCCATAATGCCTCGAATCCTTTCATTCTTTTATATCTAATAAGTGTATCTTGAAGACTTATATCAAGTGCATGCCCCATATGAAGTTTGCCAGTAATATTTGGAGGTGGCATAATAATAGTAAAAGGTTTTTTATCCTTATTTGGATTAGCACAAAAAGAATTGTTATCCATCCATTTTTTATAGATTCTTTCTTCAATATCTCTCGGGTTATAATTTTTCTCTAAATTCTCCATTTTAACCAATATACCTATATTTTTCCTTCCATTTTTTTATCAAATTCTCAATGTTGTCTTTTATGTGACTTGAGCCCATAAGAAATATATCTTCGTATTCTTTCATTGTTTCATCTTTTCTTACTTTCAAAATTTTACTTACAATTTCAAATTCCCAATCAGCCAACAAATTTTCATCAATTCTTGATTCAATATCTCTTATTCTCTCTGTTGTACCATTCAACTTTAGACAAAAGTAAGCCTCTCTTAATACATTTATGCTTTTTGTTTTTTTATATAATTCTCCAAAATAATCTGCAGCCATTTCATAAAACTGAAGTTTTGCATATGAAAGTGCAAGCTTCAGTAATGCATTATTATTATTCTTAGAAATTTTACTATACTGAGATATTGCTTTCTCATATTTTTTTAATTGAAACAATTTATCACCAGCATTCAATATATAATCTTCTTCAGGGAGTGATAAAAGTTTCAATAATTTTTTTCTAAATAATATTATCTCTTCATCATTATAGTAATTTGAATTTGCAAGAAGATGTGTTAGTATATCAGATAAATTAGCTTTTTTATTAAACATTTCATTTATATCACTAGCAAGTTTTGGAAGTTTCAATGAATTATCAATATATAATATCAAGTTTTTTGTTATAAAACTATTTGATATTAGGATTGCATAATTATATATAAAATAGGCAAGCTCTTGAATAGATTTTATATTCAAGTCAGCCTCCTTTATATAATAAGGATTATTATTTGATTTTCCACAAAATATAACCACTATATTTTTATCTCTTTTCCTGTTGTTGCAATAGTTGATTCATAAAACTCTCCAAAACCTTTATCTGTTAAACTTAATTGCATAATTCTTTGTTCTGAAAATGAAAAACATATTTGAAGCAAATTTGTTTTATCACTTCTTGAAATCATATTACTTGGTATTGATAATTTTTCTTCCGTCACAACTCTTTCAATAACTTTTAATATTTCAAATCTTAGTTCATTGTCTTTATCTACAATTATATCAAAAGCATTGTCTTTTATATCAAACCATTCAATTCCTGGCTTTATCAATTCTATTTTAGTGTTTACTTGATTTACTGTTGCTATCAATTTAATTGATGCCATTGTTCTTGCATCTGTTATTATCATTACATTGTCACTGAAATTATTATTAATTATGTCTAATGATAATAAATATGCAGATTTTGCAAAAAAATATATTTCAGTTTCTACATTTGCAATGCTACAAATGTATGTCATAAAATCTCTATACGAAGATGTATCTAAGAAACCAAGACCAGACAGTATAATATTACTATAGTTTTCATCCACTATACATCTTTTAGCAAAATCGTATAACAAATTATCACACACTTTTTTCCCAGCATCTCCTGATAATAAATCAAGAGGTAATGCAAGATGTTCTTCAGTATCAACTTTCCAATACTCTATATTATTATCGTCAACGTATCTAACTAATTCATAATAGGTAAGTGCCTTTTCAGTAAAGTCAAAAAGTGATACTATATTACTCCTATAGTCTTCATCCTTAGATTTAATATATGAAACAAATGCTTCGCTGTATGTTGAGACTTTAAATTTAGTTGGATCTTTGAAATATAACAAAAGAGCATATTTAATCTTATCAAGATATTTTACATTTCCCTTTCTAATAACTACTGTCAAATATTCAATATTATCATATTTTGATAAAAGCTCGGCAAAAAAAAGTTTTGTTAATTCTTTAGCATCATATGAAGTTTCTCCTATCCTTGCCTTCACATCATTACCAATCATATAATATAATTTATCTATTATTAAGTCACCATTTTCAACATTTTCATTTATAGCTTCTTCACCTATAAACCATGAATTACTATTAAGATTTCTTCCAATAGCAAAAGGGAGGGATAAAATATTTTTATCACCATCTACGCAAACATATGCAAAATTTTCATCCAAACTTATTCCTAAGACCATAAGTTAAACAATTCCTTTGACATTTCTTGTTTTTCCATCATTTCAAGAACTACTTTCTTTAGTCCTTCAATATTGTCCCTATCAAGACAAACTATAGCATCATTTATATAATCAAAAGTACCTCTCATTTTATTATATATTGGATATTCAAGTTCATAATTTTCATCATAGACAAGAGATCCTTTTTTTAAAACATTTGAAACATCATTTGAGTTGACAATTTCATAATTAATTATTTCATTCTTGAAAACAGTAATTTTTTTTACATAAATATTCATGAAAACTTTAGTTAATTCTACTGTTTTCTTTTCATCAACACCACTTATTGTTATTATCGCTTTTGGTACAAAATCTCTATTTGCATGATATTCAATATATTCTTTATTCATTATTGAATATGGCATTTTAACATGTTTATTTAAATCCTTATAATATGCAAACACATAATCAGTCTTAAGAAGCCTATCCATTGATTTTATAAGTATTCGTCTAAGTTCATTATCCGATAACATTTTGAAAGTAGATATGTATTTAGTTATTGCTAAAATAAATATTATAGGTAAATTATCAATCTCATCAAATTTTTTTGAAATATATTTAGTCAATTTTATAAAATAATTTTTATCTGTTTCTATTTCATCAAGAAAATAATCTGTTGCTTTTTTATTCAAATATGCGATCACCAAAGAATCATCTTCATCAATCGTTTCATCATAACTATCAAATATGTGATCTAACTCTTTTACATCATTACTTTCAATAGAAATTTTAAGTATTTTCTTTGCTATATAACTAGAATCAAGACCAACTTCATTCATTCGATCCATAACCAATATCATGTTTTCAATAGAAGATTCATAATTATTTGATAAATAATTTAATAACTTGATATCCTTATTTCCCTTTTTTACAAATGCAAATATATCATTTAATAACTTTTCTTTTATGTTTTCATCATTTATATCTATACATTTTGAAAAAAGAATAAATAAGTCGCCATCCTCCATTAAATCTTGACCATAAAAAGACACCTTGTCATAAACAAATGGATATTCCTCACATTCAAGCATTATTTTCAACATTTTCCTTTTATCAAAAACATCCATCCTGTCAAATAGTAATTTAATTAAGAATGCCTTACTATTTTCGCTTATTTTATTACCTGCTAAAACTTCTCTAAAATAATAATCTATTATTTTCTTCTTGTTGCGATTTTTTATCACGCCATTGACATTTAATTTATTTTCTAATCCTCTGATTTCTTCAACTTCATATTCCCTAGTCAGATTCTCAGTTTCATTTAATTTTATTAGTTTTGTCATGTCAATAATTTCATTTGGCGGATAATTCTCTATTATAAAGCTTTCCAAATCTTTTCTTTCAAACAAGATTGATACTTTCGCATTTTCCTTATAAAAGCGGTTGCCATATATATCTTCGTATAAAATTATTCTTGATTCAAAAAATATTGGAACATATGCTATTCCATTCACAACATCATATTTTGTCTCTTTATCAGTTTCAGCATATTTTATGATTACTTTTTTTATGTTACGGCTTCCAATTACTATTTTATGGCTTCTTAATATATACAAAATATTATTACAATTATTTTCATTTATTATATTTACATTTAATAGTTTATCATATATCTTAATCAAAGATTCTGTAATTCTATTTTGATAAATTCTTGAAATTGCATATTCAAGCATTTCATTGTTATACATAAGATATACATCAGATTTATCATCAAAAACAGCTATTATATTTTCATATAGACGAGCTTTGTCATCAAAAGAATAACTTTTGTCTTCAAAATAATATCTATATATATATAATGGGAGTTTATTTGGATAGTCTTCAGGTATAGAATGCAAGAATCTATCATATATACCTTGTATATTTGATCCCTTTTCTATTACTTTTAAATATATTTTAAATGATAACTCATCAGTAAAATTACTTCTTACACACATTGAAGCAAGAACTATCAAAAGTTCTTTGTCTCTCAAATTTTCTATAACCTCACACGCTTCATTCATTATTTCATTATTGACTAATGTTTCTTTAGTTTCTATTCCATTAACCATCAATAATTTGTTCAATTTCTCATTTGATTTTATGGTTTCTAAATCAATGTTATCCAAAGTATCATCTATATATCTTCTTACAATTTCATCATCAAAATTTACATATAACTGTGTAATATCTATTTCAAATGCCTTAAAAAATTCTATAAGTGCTATATCTTTGTTACTTCCTTTTATCAATCCTTCATATAAACTTAATATAAACTCATCTTGCATAAATTTTGATTTTAAAATTCTTTTATCAGTAAATAACGCTCTTGCATCATTAAAATCAGAGCATAAATAATCATAATAATCAGTTATTGTCATAAGTCTATTTGCAGCTTTAACTAAATTATCAACAATTATTTTATATTCAAATGGAATATTGGCATTCCCAACATTTGTTATGATAGAAATATTCCCAGCGATAACATCCCCATCTTCAAGATCAACCGTATCTATTGTAAATGAAATATTATATGCTTTATCATTTATAATTGGATTCTTTATTTTAACCCTATTATTATCTGAATAAGCATTTCCATCCATATTAAGTTCCCTGACATTTGATATGTTAATGTGGTCTTCATACTTTTTATCTTTTTCCAATTCAAAAGTAATTGACTTCACACGATATGTCAGTGAATTATCAATTTTAATACAAGTGCCATTTGACAATGACATCAACCTATTGTATTGCATGTATTTATTATATCTAAATAATGCTTTTTTTTCAAGTATTGAAAAATAGCCATTTTTTTACTATAATATTGCTATGAAATTATCAAATCCCAAAAATGAAATAAAATTAATGATTCTATATTTGCTTAGAAATGTCAGTTTTTCACTAAACCACGAGAATTTGAGCAATTTCTTTCTTGACAATTACACATCATTTATCACTTTTCAAGAAATATTGTCTGAACTTATAGATACTAAACTTATTGATGAATATAAAACCAAGACTTCCATTTTTTACAAAACAACAGCTGATGGCACCGAGGCTCTTGATACATTTATTAATGATATCTCAGATGCTCATAAAAAGGAATTAGATGAATACTTAAAAGCGAATAAATTTAAGTTAAAAGATGAATCTATGATTTGTGCTGATTATTCCGACAATAATAAAGGTAGTTATCTTATTAAATTAGAAATTAATGAAAATAAAGATGAAACTTTTAAAATAGAGATGGATGTTCCAACTGCTGATGCAGCTATTACTATGTGCGAGAACTGGAAAGAAAAGGCAAAAGATATATATGCATATATAATAAAACAAATTTTATAGGCACTTAAAAATGAATTATTTTCAAAATTTTTCAAAAAAATACTTGAAAATTATTTTTATTTATGCTATTATATATAAACCGCTTTAAAATAATAATATATTAATAACATAGAGGGCATGTTATATGTATAAATGGGTTAAAGGCAACTCTTTCAATAAGATTGCCACAATATATTCTGGTAATATTACGCTTAATGTACCTTGTATTCATCTTTTTGATGGTGCCAAATGGTGTGTAGTTGGCATAGATGACGAAGCAAAAAAAGTTGCTATAAAAGTCGTTAAAAATGAAGACATAGAGAAAAAAATATATCCAGACGATTCTATAAACAAAGTTTCAATTGGAAAATCATTTGTTAGGATTTGCAATAAAAATATAATAAAAGAAATTTCTAAAACTACTAAAAAAAGAGCTGAAGGCGAAAAGTTTGGTGTTAATTATAATTCAAAAGAAAAAATGCTTGAAATAGATTTAAATTCACCATTATAAAAAAATTAATAATTCCAATTTAAAAAGTTAGACTAATAGTCTAACTTTTTTTAATCTCAAATTACAATTCTATTAACAAATCTCCATAACTTGGCATAGGCCACATATCTTTATCTATAATCATTTCTAGTGCATCTACACTATCTCTAACTTTTTCCATGTATATAGCAACTTTATCCTTATAAGCATGTGATTTGTCTTTTAAGTTTTCTATAGCATGAGATGTTTTAATGTTGCTGTCAAGTATATCGACATCATTTTTAAGTTCTCTTATATACTTTAAAGTTTCTTCTAATAATTCTTTTTGAACTGACGAATCTAATTTACTATCAACATTTCGAATTGAATTTATAGAATTTGCTAATCTTGTAGTATAATGTATACATGCAGGTAAAACTTGCTTTTTTGCTATATCCACAAGTGTAAGCGCTTCAATGTTTGTAATATTTATATAGTTTTCAAGACCCACCTCATATCTACATTTTAACTCATTTTCATTTAAAACTTTAAACTTTTCAAATAGTTCTATAGTTTTTTTATCTATAAATGCTGGAATAGAATCGACTATACTTTTCACAGCACTCAATCCTCTTTTTTTTGCTTCTTCTTCCCAGTTTTTAGAATATCCATCTCCACTAAATATAATCTTTTTATGATTTATAAAGTTTTCTTGTATATATTTTTTTACATCATTATCAAAATCTTTTGACTCTTTTAACTTTTCTGTTGCATTCCTAAACTCTTCCGCCACTATAGTATTAATTACAGTAATAGGCATAGCACAAGAATCATTAGACCCTACCATTCTAAACTCAAATTTGTTTCCTGTAAATGCAAATGGTGATGTTCTATTTCTATCAGTAACATCAAGCCATAATTCTGGTAAAGTATTGATTTCTTTCTTTACCTTCAATCCTTGCTTAGAATCAGTCGCTTTGCCATATTTAACAAAATTATCTATAACATCATTTAATTGTTCTCCGACAAAACATGAAATTATTGCAGGCGGTGCTTCGCTAGCACCAAGCCTTTGTTCTTTTCCAGGTGTAGCGCAAGATGCTCTAAGCAAATATGCATATTTATCAACTGCTGCTATTACACACGATAATACGAGTAAAAACTGCAAATTCTCATGTGGATTTTTACCTGGATTTAATAGGTTTAGACCTTTTTCAGTAACAAGTGACCAGTTGTTATGCTTACCAGAACCATTGATCCATTTATATGGTTTTTCATGAAGCAAACATTCCATATCATTCTTTTCGGCAACTCGTTTTAATGTCTCCATCACAAGTTGATTGTGATCACAACTTATATTTGCCTCTTCATATATACAAGCAAGTTCATGTTGTCTTGGTGCAACTTCATTATGTCTTGTTTTAGCAGGCACACCAAGATACCAAAGTTCTTGATCCACTTCATCCATAAATTTTAAAACTTTTGATCTTATACTTCCATAGTAATGATCATCAAGTTCTTGTCCCTTTGCAGATTTTGCGCCAACAAGTGTTCTTCCACAATATAATAAATCTTTTCTATCTTTAAATTTATCTTTATTTACTAAAAAATATTCTTGTTCAACTCCAAGCATTGAATTTACTCTTTTTGCATTTTTCTTAAACAGTTTTAATAATTTTATAGACTCTGCACTAATAACTTGCATACTTCTAAGAAGTGGAGTTTTATTATCAAGTGCTTCTCCGCCATAAGAGATAAATGCAGTAGGTATACATAATACCACTATCCCATCAATTGTTCTTAAAAATGCTGGACTTGTACAGTCCCATATCGTATATCCTCTCGCTTCAAATGTTGCTCTAAGATTTCCTGTAGGGAAAGAAGATGCATCCGTTTCACCTTTTATTAACTCAGAACCGCTAAACTCAATAATAGGTTTATTACCATTTGCTGTTTGTAAAAAAGAATTTTGTTTTTCGGCTGTACTATCATTAAGTGGTTCAAACCAATGTGTATAATGTGTAGCTCCATTACTTACTGCCCATTTCATCATACCATCAGCAACATATTTTGCAAGAGAAGAATCCAATTCATCACCTAAACTTATAGTCTTTTTTAATTTTTCATAAATTGTTTTTGGTAAATATTTTTTCATCATCGCATCGTTAAATACATATTTACCAAAATCTTTATTTAATTTAAACTCACTCATATTTTATTCCTCCCGCAGATATATGCATTATGCACTAACTAATACATTTCCTTGGACACTTTTCACTACATGCTCCACAGTCATCGCATTTATCATATTCCATTTTAGCAATATTATTAATAACTTTAATTGCGCTCTTAGGACAAGTTTTTTCACACATTCCACAAGCAATGCACGATACTTTACATGCATCCATTGCAGTTTTGCCCTTATCAGTATTAGAACATTTTACCTTATGAGCTTTAGCATAGGGCACTAATTCAATAACTTTCATTGGGCATACCTTTATACAAGCTTTACATGAAGTACATTTTTCTTCATCTACCTTTGCTACTTCATCAATTATGCTAATCGCATCAAATTTACAAGCTTTTACACAATTTCCATAACCAAGACAAGCATTACCACATTTTTTTTCTCCATTGTTTGCTACAGTCTTTGCTATTCTACAATCTTTTACACCATTATACTCATAAAACTTGTTTGAATTTTTGCAAGTACCATCACAATGTACGAATGCAACCAACCTAACTGAATTTGTACTTTCTACACCAATAATCTCACTTATCTTCTTTGCTACATTTTCTCCACCGACTGGGCATGCATTAACATCAGCTTCTTTTTTTGAAATTGCTTCTGCCAGTGCATCACAACCTGCAAATCCACAGCCACCACAATTATTTCCTGGTAAACATTCTCTTATCTTTTTAATATTTTCATCAACTTCAACTTTAAAAATATTAGAATACACTCCAAGAAACACACCAATCATAAGTGATATTATTACAAGAAGTATAACAGAACTTACTATTATCTGCATAAGTTCACCTAACCTATATTAAGATTTGAAAAACCAGTAAATGCTATTGCCATAAGGCAGGCTATTATAAGTACTATTGGTTTTCCTTTAAAACTTTCTGGTATATCATTATTTTCTATCTTTTCTCTAATACCTGCAAGAAGAACTATTGATAAGCAAAAACCAAAGCTAGTTCCAAATGCATATGCAATAGCTGTAGGAAATTTTAAAAACAAATAATCTCTTGACACAGTTAGTGCTACACCAAGTACTGCACAATTAGTAGTTATAAGAGGAAGATATATTCCCAGAGATTTGTAAAGAACCGGAACGAATTTTTTTAAAAACATCTCAAGAAATTGAACAAGACAAGCTATTATTAGAATAAAAGCTATTGTCTGTAGATATGTTAAATCTATCCCAAAAACTCCAGATTTATCAAGAAAAAAATGATTTATAGTAAATGTCACTGTTGTTGCAATCATTATAACAAAAATTACTGCAAGTCCCATACCTTTTGCTGTTTCAACTTTATTTGAAACTCCAAGGAACGGACAAATACCAAGAAACCTTGACAATACTACATTTGAAATAAGTGAAGCAGATATTATTGTAATTATTATTTCCATACTATTTTTGCTCCTCTTCTACTTTAATGTTATTTGACATTGAACAATTCATACAATCGTTATTGCATGTACCCTTTTTATTAGTTGAACTAGGCAGTTTTAATCTATTTTGAATTGCTGTTAAAAATGCAAGAACTAAAAATGCACCTGGTGGCAACACAAAAAGTGATGCACGATAATCTTCAGACAAAATTTCATGCCCATATATTGCGCCCGAACCAATCAATTCTCTAATTGCGCTAATTGCTATAATTCCTATTGTAAAACCAAGCCCCATTCCTATTCCATCTCCTATAGAATTAATAACAGTATTCTTTCCAGCAAATGCTTCTGCTCTACCAAAAATAATACAGTTTACAACTATAAGTGGAATATATATTCCAAGTGCTTCATCTAATAGTGGAAAATAAGCTTTAATAATAAATTCAACTAATGTAACAAACGAAGCTATTATAACAATATATATTGGGATTCGTAGACTATCTGGTATGATTTTTCTAGCAAGTGATATGATTGCATTTGAAGCAACAAGCACTACTGTAGTTGCTAAACCCATACCAATTGCATTTGATACACTAGTAGTAATTGCTAAAGTCGGACACATACCTATCATAAGAACAAAAGTTGGATTCTCAGTAATTACACCATTAAAAATGCATTTAAAGAAATTATTTTCTTTAACAACATTATTGTTGACTTCAACAAGTTTTTTTCTACTTTTCTTTTCTTTTGTTTCAGAGGTATTTTCAATTATTGTTTTATTATTATCTTTTTCTATAATCTTATCTTCCATCTAAATGCCTCCATCTAATGTTACTGCTCTACTAGCAAACATACAAGCTAGAGATATGGCTTCTTTAAATGCATTAGAAGATTTTGTTGCACCACTTATTGCATCCACTTCTGATACATTATTATGGTTCACATTTACCCATTTTTCCAAATAACTATCTTCTGTAACCTTCATCCCAAGACCTGGTGTTTCAGAAGGGATTGTCGCAAATCTAACGCCTTTGATATTAGCTGATTTATCAAAGCCCACTATAAGATGGAGTGGTCCACCATATCCTTTTGAAGAACATTCTACGATATATCCAATTGTATCGCCATTTACATCTTTACATCGTTTTACCGCTTCATCTCCATCAAGACTTGCATCATATCCTGCAGATGCTCCAACAACATCACTCACTATATTTTCGCCATAAGCATATCCTGGACATACTGAACTATATGCTTTAAGCTTATTCTCTAAATTAATTTTATTAATTTGACTATCAGTCATTACTTTTGTAATAGATAATATTAAAACTAGTACAAATGTAATTGAAATTAATACAAATGTATCTTTAATTATTTTTTTTACATCCATATTACTACCTTTCCCTGCCAAATGCTGTAGGTATAGTCCATGAATCAATTAGTGGAACAAACAAATTGGAAATTAATATGACATATGATATATTTTCATTTGTCTTGCCAAACAATCTAAATATACCAGCAAGTAAACCAATTATAATTCCATATAGTATTTTTCCAAGCGGAGTTATTGGAGAAGTTACATAATCGGTAGCCATAAAAAATGCTGCAAACAAAAGCCCTCCACCGAACAATTCTCCTATTATATAATTCATATTTGTAGTTTTATTACTAAATAACATTATAAATACTACAAAACTTATTAAACAAAGTAATGGTATTTTTAAATCAATAACCTTTTTTACAAGTAAATAAATTGCTCCTAGAAGTAAGCAAATAGCAGATACTTCTCCTATTGTTCCTGGAATATATCCAAAAACTAAATCCAGCAAATTTACTTCTTTACCTTCTTGTAAAAGCGTCAAAGGTGTAGCAGAAGTATATGCATCAACTGACATTGTAGATTTGAAATTATTCATAAAAGCTGTAAATGATATATGGCAAAAGCATCTTCCAGCAAGCGCAGGATTTATAAAGTTTTGTCCAAGTCCACCAAATAACATTTTAGCTATGACTATTGCAAAAATTGAACCTACAATAGGAATAAATAATGGAATCTCTGGTGGCATATTTAATGCAAGTATGAGCCCAGTTACAACGCAAGATAAATCTCCCACCGTATTAGACCTTTTTGTTATAAAGTTAAAAATTGTTTCACTTATAATCGCTGAAACAACTGCTAATACAATTACAAGTAATGCATTAATTCCAAATCTCAATACTCCCCATATTGTAGCTGGAAGTAAAGCAATTATAACATCAAGCATTATGAATCTTGTATTTATATCATCTCTTATATGAGGAGAACTTTGAACATAGATATTATTATCCATTATTTTTTATCCTCCTTTTTATTCAAACTATTTTGATATTCTCTAACTGCTGTTTTCATATATGTAAAATAAGCTGTTAAAGGTTGTTTTGCAGGACACACATAACTACAACTGCCACAATTTATACATTCTATTCCACATAGATTTATATACTCTTCAAAGTCATCTGCCTTTGCAGCTTTAAGCATCCTCGTAGGAATTAAATTAATTGGGCAAGCACTAACACATCTTCCACAATTAATACAATTAGTTGTTTTTATATTTTTAATTGGATCTTTTTCAAATGCTAAAAGTGCAGAACTATTCTTTGCCACAGGCAAATCAAGGCTAAACATTGCTTGGCCCATCATAGGTCCACCGCTAATTATTTTTTCGGGATTCGTTTTAAAACCATCAACAATACTAATCACATCATTATAACTTGTACCAAGTCTAACACTTGCATTGGTATAATCTCTAAATGCATCGCCAGATAATGTCATTATCCTTCTTATCAATGGCATAGACTTACACACTGCATTGCCTATTGATATAACTGTATCAATATTGTCAACCAAACATCCAACATCTGCCGGTAACATAGATACATTAAATTTTCTACCTGTTATAGCATAAATCAGCTGTCGTTCACCACCCTGAGGATATTTTGTTTTCATTAATGCAGTCTCAATATTTGCTATATTACTACATGCACTTGTAATTTTTTCATATGCATCTTTTTTATTATCTTCTATACATATGATTCCTTTTGCATTTGGAAAAAGTTTAAGCATGCATTGTAAACCTTTAATTAGAATTTCTGTCTCTTCAATCATAAGTCTATAGTCAGATGTAAGATATGGTTCACATTCAGCTCCATTCACAAGAATATAATCAATACTATTTGGTTCTTTCGGAGAAAGTTTTACATGTGTAGGAAAGCAAGCTCCACCTAATCCAACTATTCCTGCATCTTTTACAATTTTAATTATTTCATCATTAGATAAAGAATTAAAATCTCTTTCAATGCCATATCCTTCAATAGCATCATCTTTACCATCATTCTCGATAACTATGCACTCACCTTTTTGACCCGATACCGTAAGTCTATCTTCAATGCCTAATACTTTCCCAGAAACAGTAGATAATACATTAGCTGAAATAAATCCATCTGCATTTCCAATAATTTGACCAAGCAAAACTTTGTCACCAACCTTAACACATGGTTTTGCTTTTGCCCCTATATGCTGTTGCATAGGATAAACCATGATATTACTTGGTTTTACTATTCTTATTGGCTTATTACTAGATAATTCTTTTTTATCTAAAATATGTATTCCATGCTTAAATGTAAACATAGCATTCTCCAAAGATTAATATAAAAGAGCATAAATTTTTTATGCTCTTGACTCATACTTTCCTGTTTCAGTAGAAACTATGATCTTTTCACCCTTGTCTATGAACAATGGGACCATTACACTAGCACCAGTTTCAACAGTTGCTGGTTTCATTGCTCCAGTCTGAGTATCACCTTTTATTCCCGGTTCAGTATCTGTAACTTCTAGTGTAACTTTTAATGGTGGCTCAACACTAAATACTTTTCCATTGTAAAACATTACTTTGCAAGTTTCATTTTCTTTTACAAATTTCATAACATCTCCAACTTGCTCTGGTGATAATGCAATTTGCTCATAAGTATTGTTGTTCATGAAATTATACATACCATCATTATATAAAAATTGCATATCTACTCTATCAATAACCGCTTGATTAAATTTTTCAGTTGGTCTAAATGTTTTTTCTATAACACCGCCATTTATGATGTCACGAAGTTTAGTTCTTACAAATGCTGCCCCCTTTCCAGGTTTCACGTGCTGAAACTCCATTATTTGACACACCTGTCCCTCAATCTCAAGTGTTAATCCATTTTTAAATTCACCTGCTGAAATCATTTACATTCCTCCTAAATTTTATTTAATATATATATGATATTTTATTTTGTTGTCATAATTATATATTGCGAGTGTCTCTTTAAAAAGTGTATCTACATTTTTATTGTCTATATCAACTATATAATTTGCAAGTTCCTCATAGTAAGGTCTCATTTCTATAAGTTTATTTTCTATTGTCAAAACTGAAAAGTTATTCTTTAAATATGGTCTCTTCTTATATGATTCAATTAAATTATTATAAATACTCTGAGCGGTTGATCTCAAATATAGAACTTTCCCACTTCTTTTTATTATCCTTCTATTTTCCTCGTCTTTTGGAATATTTGCACCAACTGATACAATCATTCCAGGAGTAATATTATTTTTCAATACATACTTTTCAAGACTTGCAAAATATTCTTCGCCTTTTTCAATAACTATATCATCAATTGATTTATTTTCTTTTTCAACAATTGCTTTATTGGTATCTAAGAATTTCAATTCTTTTCTTGATGCAATGAGCCTACCTATCATACTTTTCCCTACACCAGAATACCCTACTATATATAATGTACCCATAATGAATACAAAGCTACTCCCATCTTACTTTTTCTTTTTAACTACTGGCTTGATTTTATTGACTTCATCATTGAAATTTTCAATTTCTTTAAACTCTCTATAAACTGATGCAAATCTAATATATGCTATATCATCAATCTTCTTTAATTTTTTTAAAACCAATTCACCTATTTCAATACTTTTTATTTCGGAATCGTCTCTAAGAGATATTTCATTTTCAACTTCATCAGCAAGCCTATCAATGATTTTTGATGAAATTGGTCTTTTTATACAAGAATTCAATATTCCTCGTTTTAACTTATCCTTATCAAACGGCTCTCTTGTACTATCTTTTTTTACAACTAAAATCGGTGACGTTTCTATCTTTTCATAAGTTGTAAATCTCTTCTTACACTTAAGACATTCTCTTCGTCTTCTTATACAATAATCATCATTTCGCCTTGAATCTATAACTTTTGTGTCATAAGCTTTACAAAACGGACACATCATAGTTCATTTTCCTCCAAAACTCATTAAAAATCTATTATACTATATATTGTGGTTTTTTTCAAGATATTCAACAAATTTAAATAGTGCCTTTGCCCTATGGCTAATTTTGTTTTTTACATTAATACCTAGATTGGAAAATGTTTTGACTTCATCTTTATTAATATCCGTGTAATCTCCCACTGCAAATATTGGGTCATATCCAAAACCATCTGTTTTTTCTATTTTTTTAGCAATATACCCCTCAATTTTACCCTCAAAATCAAGTATTTTAGGTTCATCTTGCACTCTTTTAACTTCAATTACAACTATTTTTGTTATAAAAAAAGCATACCTCTCACTATCATCTAAATCTTTCATTAAATCTAAGATTTTTTTGTTTTTCTCTCCCTGGCTAATATTTCCCATAAATCTTGAAGAATATATTCCAGGTGCATTATCAAGATATTTTATACATAAACCTGTATCATCAGAAATTATAAAATCATTATCTACTAATAGATTTTTATTCTTCATCTCTTTATAAAGGGCATTGGATTTAATATATGCATTTTCTAGGAATGTTTTGCCATTTTCATCTGGATTAACTTCCACTCCAATATCAGACATAGTAAAAATGTATGGACTAAATTTTTCTCCAAGAATTGCTCTAATTTCAGATATTTTATGTTTATTATTTGTTGCGAAAATCAATCTCATATTATTTCAAATTTACATCTTTTGGATATTTAGTAACTATACCATCATTTCTCACATAAGTGGCTTGTATACTCTTATCTCCAAATTTTTCATTGTTTCTCATAAAATCAATTAATTCTTTTGATTCATCTTCTCCAAGTAAAAAACAAGTTGTAGATAAATAGTCACCTAGTAAACCATTATCAGAAACTATTGTTACAGAGTCTAAACCTCTATTACTTGGATATCCTGTTATAGGATCTATTATATGATGATAAATCCTATCATCTCCATCAATTTTAAAATATCTTCTATAATTCCCACTTGTTATAACATTTTTATTTGTAACTTTGATTGTATCAATTATTTCATTATTAGAAAATGGCTTAAATATTCCGACTCTAAATTCACCATCTTTTCTTCCTGCCACATGGCCAGTAACCAATATATTACCACCAAGGTCAACTATACAAGCCTCAATATCATCATTGGTACTCAACATCTCTTTTAAAGCATCATTACAATATCCTTTTATAAGTCCTCCTAAATCATACTGTGTTTGTTTATCACCATAAAAAGTTATTGTGGCCTTCCCTGAATCATCACCTTCAAGCATATTTATATCATAATTGAGATTACCAACATGACTTTTTGCCTCTTCAATTTCAAAATCTTTTGGCAAGTTTTTTCTATTCTTCACATCCCATAAATCAATTAAAGTTCCAGCACTAATATCAAATTTTTTATATGACCACTCATAAAAACTTTTTGCTATGTCAAAAAGCGTGGCAGTTTCTGCACTTACAGTTACAACGTCACTTGTTCTATGATTTATTGCATATATTTCACTATTTACATTGGTTTTTGAAAACACTTCATCAAAGTTATCAACTAAAGTCTTCATACTATAATAATAATCCTCTGCTTTTTCATCAGATTCTACACCATAAAAACTTATAGAACATTGTGTATCAAAGGCTGTAAATGCATACTGCCTTGGTTTTTCAGTTTCTTTTTTATTATTTAAAGAATTATCTGATTTACAAGAGCAGCAAAATATTATTAAAAAAATTATAGACAAAAATTCAAATTTTTTCATATTAATCACTCCGATTTATTTATCAACCTATTTAAATGTTTTTTTGAATTTTCAATTATTTCATCTGGCAGTCCAGCTAATTTTGCTACAGCAATTCCATAACTCTTTTTCGCACTGCCTCTTACAATCTTTCTTAGGAATTTAATATTATCATCTTTTTCAATTACTTCAATATTAAAATTATTTACGCCTTCAACCATTCCTTCAAGTGAAGTCAATTCATGATAATGAGTTGCGAATAGAGTCTTAGCTTTAATTCTACTGCTTATATATTCCACCACAGCCCAAGCAATTGATAGACCATCATAAGTACTAGTTCCTCTTCCTATTTCATCAAGTATTATTAGTGAATCTTTACTCGCATTATTTACAATATTTGACACTTCACTCATCTCAACCATAAATGTTGATTTCCCTCTTGAAAGGTCATCACTTGCACCAACTCTTGTAAATATTCTATCAAGTATACAAATATCAGCCGATTTTGCTGGCACAAAAGAACCAATATGTGCCATAAGAGCAATAAGAGCAGTTTGTCTCATATATGTTGATTTGCCAGCCATATTTGGACCAGTAATTATATCTATATAGTTATTATTATCTAGATTTGTATCATTTGAAATAAATGCTTCCTGTTTATTGATTTTTTCAATAACTGGATGTCGTCCATCTATAATTTTAATAATCCCTTCTTTATTTATGTGTGGACAAACATATTTATTATTTTTTGCTACCACAGCAAGATTTGATATTGCATCAACATATGCTATATCTGCGGCAGCATTTTTTATTCTTGCAGTCTCTTTTGATATTCTATCTCTTACATCTTGAAACACTTCGTATTCAAGAGTTGCAAGCCTATCTTCCGCACTAATAATTATACTTTGAAGTTCACTTAATTCTTTTGTTGTATATCTTTCAGAACTAGCAAGAGTTTGTTTTCTTATAAAGTAATCTGGTATATCTCCTTTATATGTATTACTAATTTCAAACAAATAACCTGTAACTCTACTATATTTAATTTTTAAATTTTTAATTCCTGTTTTATCTTTTTCTTTTTGTTCTAAGTCTAATAACCACTGCTTTCCATTCACTTTACTCTGTCTATACTTATCTACTTCATCATTAAAACCATCTTTAATTATCCCGCCTTCGTGCATAAGATAAGGTGGGTCATCAACTATGCTTGTATCAACTAAAGTATATAAATCTTTTAAAGTATCAAATTTACTTGCCACATTAATTGCAAATTTAGACTTATAAGAATTTAGTATTGATTTAACATATGGTAAAATGTATATGGAGTTTTTAAATGCTATCAAATCCTTTGCATTAGCATGTTTCATATCTATTCTTGTGACAATTCTTTCCAAGTCATATATAGCATTTAGATTCTCCCTCAAATCGATTAACTCTATTTCATTACTTAAGAAGTCCTTTACTGCTTCTTGTCTATATAATATCAGATCATAATTTTTAAGTGGCTCTTCAACCATTCTTCTAAGTAATCTACCACCCATTGCAGTTTTTGTATCATCTAATATATCAAGCAAAGTTCCTTTTTTATCTTTATAATTATTGTTTTCGATAAGCTCTAGATTCTTTATAGTTGCTGAATCAAGATACATATATGATTCATCATGAAGATAGTAAATTTTTTCAAGATGTGAAAGTTCATTTTTTTGATTTTCTCTAACATAAAAATATGCTGCAATACTTGAAAATATAACATTAGTATTTTTTATTTCATTATAATTATCAATATTTTTTAATAGTATATCTAGTAATTCAAATTCTTTATTTTTTAGTTTATCTAATGAATATATACTATCATTAATCTCTGTTACCGCTATATCATATATTTCTTTTAATTCTATAATCTTTAAATTCGAATTTGAAATATTACTATTCACAAGTAACTCTTTTGGTCTATACTTTGATATCATATCAAGCATGGTGTTTTCATCTTTAATATTACTTATAAAAAAATCTCCAGTTGAAAAATCAAAAAATGATACGCCATATATTCCACTATCATAATATATAGATAATATAAAATTATTCTCTTTTGCATCAAGATATTCATCTGCCAAAACTGTGCCAGGTGTTATAATTTTAGTAACTTCTCTCTTTACTATTCCCTTAGCAGTTTTTGGATCTTCCATTTGTTCGGCAATAGCAACTTTGTATCCAAGTTTTACAAGTTTTGACATATATATATCTACAGCATGATATGGCACACCGCACATAGGTGCCTTTTCCTCAAGCCCGCAGTCCTTTCCTGTAAGAACGAGATTCAATGTTTTACTTACAAGTTTAGCTTGTTCAAAAAATGTTTCATAAAAATCACCAACTCTAAAAAATATTATACAGTCACTGTATTTATTTACTGTATCTAAATATTGTCTCATCATAGGAGACATATTAGAATTTTCGGCACTTTCATCATTAAATTTTAAATCTATAATTTCCACTATTTTAAACAAGTTCTCCTTCAAAATAAAATCCCTTGCTTTTAACTAGTTTTACATCAACTATTGTCCCTATCAAATTATTATTACCTTCAAAATGAACCAAGTAATTATTACTTAATCTTCCTGTAAGTTTCCCTTTTTCTTTATCTATCCCTTCAACAAGTACATCCATGGTTCTTCCTTCATATTTCTTTGTATTTTTTCCAGAACACTCTTCTACAACATCTAATAGTATCTTAAACCTATCTTTTACAATATTTGTGGGCACTTGATTCTCCATACTTGCTGCTTTTGTACCAGTTCTTTTAGAATATTCAAAGGTAAATACTGCATCATATCCAATTTCTTTAATTAAACTAATAGTGTCATCAAAGTCTTTGTCACTTTCTCCAGGGAATCCCACTATAATATCAGTTGTTATAGCCACATCATCTATCTCATTTCTTATTTTATTAACAACTCCTATATATTTTTCTCTTGTATAATGTCTATTCATTCTTTCAAGAATGTAATTTGAGCCTGATTGCACAGGCAAGTGTATATGTCTACACACTTTCTTGTTATTCTTTATGACTTCAATCAAATTATCTGATAAATCTTTTGGGTGAGAAGTCATGAATCTAACTCTTTTTAAACCATCAATCTTGCAGATTTCATTTAAGAGTTCTGAAAATGTAACCTCATCATTATTTATAAAATTATATTTATTACTAGCCTTTCCCTTATATGAATTGACATTTTGACCAAGAAGCATCACTTCTATAACACCATCTTTTACGGCTTTCTCAATCTCACTAATTATACTATCAACATCCCTACTTCTTTCTCTACCTCTTACATATGGCACAATGCAATAAGTGCAAAAATTGTTACAGCCAAACATTATATTTATTCCACATTTAAAATTATATACTCTTTTTGTAGGTAGAGTTCTTTCTATATTGTCAGATTTATCATATACCTTTATAACTCTTTCGTTTGATAACAAAATTTCATCTATCAAATCACTAAATTCATCAATGTTGTGTGTACCAAAGATTAGTTTTACATATGGATATTTTTCTCTAATCTTTACCACTTCATCTTTTTCCTGCATCATACATCCGCAAATACCAATAATCTTATTTTTATTCTGCATATAAGACGATTTAAGTTGTCCTATATGACCATAAAGTTTTTGATTTGCATTTTCACGAACAGTGCAAGTATTAAAAATGACAATGTCAGCTTTTTTTTCATCATCATTCTCTTTATAACCTTTCTCTTCAAGTACGCCAGCAAGTTTCTCACTATCTCTTGCATTCATTTGACATCCAAAAGTAACTATTTTATATGTTTTTAATTCACTATTTTTCATCATAAAATATATTTAATCGTTTTTGATATTTTCTTATAAAATATAAAAGTAATAACTGAAGATATACCATATTTAAGTAAATTAAATGGTAGCACTGATAAGAGATAAACTTTAGTCATATTATCTATATATGGAAATATTTTACTGCACATAGCGATAATAATCTCATCAGTAATATTAAAAAGTTTCATATAAAATGGAAATATAAACATCATATTACATATTGTTATTCCTATGCTTGCTACAAGTGTTCCTACTAATAATCCTATTATTGCTCTTTTTTTATTTTTAAATTTCATATATATTAAACTTGCTGGCAAGGCATACATAATACTACCAAGAAAGTTTGCAAGCTCTCCTACATAAATAGTAGATGTTGGTTTTAAAATAAGTTTAACTAATATTTTTACTGCTGCTATTATAATAGAGTCTAGTGGGCCAAATATAAAACCACCAACAATTACCGGCAAATCAGATAAGTCCATTTTCATAAAACTAAGAAACATTGGTAACTGAAAATCTAAAAACATAAGTATTCCACCTATGGCGGAAAACATGGCAATTATTGATATTTTTTTAACTCTTGTATTCATCAAAACCAATCTACTTCCTTTGCTTTTTTAAAACAGTTGTTTAATATAAAATCATTGTTAGCTCTACTAGCTGGATGACAAGAATAAATAATCTTATCTCTGCTTACAATATCCTTGACTCTGTCTAAAGCATTATTGCCCCATATAAGCCAATGACATTCTGAATTTTTATTTATAAAAAATATTAATTCATTTATAAAATTTGTCCATTTGCCAATATGTGCACCACTGCTTCCAACAATAGTAGTTAGAGTTGAATTTAAAAATATAACCCCTCTATTTTCCATTGTATCAAACCAATCGTGAGTATTTATAAAGTTAATTTCACCTTTATTAGCTAATATTCTAAGTTCTTCCATGCTATAAAACTTATTAAACTTATAATAACACAAAGCCTTAAATATCATAGCAAGCGATACTTGTCTATATTTATCCGTCCACCTATCAATGTTCATAACCTCGAAGGCTCTCCCAGTAGCTACAGGTAATGTCTTTCCATCTTTTTTAAATGTTGAAGGATAGGGATCCATTCCCAATACTATATACTTTGCTTTAGACAAATCACAATTGAAAAATCTAAATACATTTTCCTTTAGTGGGCATAAATCTTTTGTGCTATCAACAAAGGCAATCATTTCATTTAAGTATATGCTTTTATCAATAAATTTTTTCCACGAATTATGATAATTCATATTTTAATCTTCTAAATTAATTTTACATGATTTAATCAAATATTTCATTTAATGATTTAAATTTCTTATTTACTTTATCTCTCATTTCTATAGCGACTTCATCGCTGAATCTTTTAAAAATTTCATCACTTAATTTAAAAGTAAATAATTTTTGTGGTAAAGAGTTAATTACAAAGTCCCAAGTATATTTTAGTGTTTCATTTTTATCAAGTAAACTATCACTATCTTTATATTCTCCTTGATATTTAAGAAGCTTTAATTCATATACCCTTCTAATTAATTTTTTATCAACAGCACCTTTAATCAATGATTTTAAAGCAAAATATAATAAGTCTATAACATCTTCGGATTCTATATTTTCATAGGAAAAATAGTCAGCAAGTTCTATAAAATATGATGCATAACAAACATTTTCGTAATCATTTGTAAGTTCCGAAAAATCGTCTTTAATGATAATATTCTCTAAAGTATATGATTCATTATTCTCTCTAAGTTCAAAAGTTCCAAGTGCAAATAATTTAACCTTTCCAATGTTTTTTGAATTACTTCTACGAACGTTGAATGCATAGGCACTAATTTTACCTTTTTCTCTAGTAAGTATAGTAAGTAATTTGTCATACTCATTGTAGTCAGTTTCTTTTATTATTATTCCATTTAATTTTATTAGATTATTTTTTGTTATCATTTGATTAACTTTGTGTCAAATCCATAATTTATCAACAAAGTACTTTCATCTCGCCAATTAGTTTTGACTAAAACATTTAGTTTCAAATTAACCTTATTATTTAAAAATTTTTCAATTGCTATTCTTGATCCAGTACCAATATTTTTAATCATAGAGCCCTTTGTGCCTATGATAATCCTCTTATGGCTTTCTTTTTCACATATTATATCCGCTTCTATAACAATGCACTTGGTTTTTGATTTTTTCATACTATTAATAATTACAGTTATACCATGTGGTATTTCTTTTTCTAATTTGTAAAGACATTGTTGTCTAATTATATCTGCAAGAATTTGCTTTGTTGGTTCATCTGTCAAATCCTCTTCATTATAATATCTATTGCCTTCTGGCAAAACTTCTTTTATATAACTAATAACACTTTCAATATTCTTATTTTTAAGTGAAGAAATTAAAAAAACTTTTTTAAAATCAATTTTACTATTAAACTTATCTTTAACGCCATTGATAATTGTATTTTCATCACACTCTAACAAATCACACTTATTAATAAGTAGTATCTTATCTGCATCTGCTTTGAGTAATATATCATTTAATTTGTCAAAATTATCAGTTTTATAAGTCACAATATCAACAATTGCAATTATTAAATCAATATCATCAATCGATTTTACAATAGATTTTGACATATAGTCATCTAGTTTATTCTTAACTTTATGTATTCCTGGTGTATCAACAAAGACAATTTGCGAATCATTATCATTATAAATGCCTTTCAAATTTTTTCTTGTTGTTTGTGGTTTTTTTGAAGTAATAGCAAGATTAGTATTAAGAACTGCATTTAAAAAACTTGACTTCCCAGCATTTGGAAGCCCAATAATAGATACGAAACCACTTTTTATTAGCTCTCTAGTTTCCATACAAGATCATAATAACCTTTTGCTTCATCCAACTTATTTTCAGTTATTAAAGCACATTCACTCTGTGTTTCAACATTTTCAAAAATTTTACTTAAATCATTAAAATCACTTGTTTTCATATCCAGTATATCATGTCTTAATTTATTAAAGTCATCATTATCCATGTGATTAAAATATGAGTCTATAGTTAGTTTATGTCTTGCAATCACGCTAAGCGGATTATCAAAAGCACTAATTGAGCCTATTATATACTTTAATAATTCATCATCAGATGCTTTTAAGTTTAAAAGGAAGTCTTTGACACCTTTAAATATTTTAACAGTATTTACTAGATTTGGATCTCTATAAGAAGCAAATGAATAATTTCCAATCTTATCAATTTGTGACATACATCCATAGGCTCCTCCAAGTACTCTTATATTGGTCCATAAATACTCATAATTAAATAAGGTTTTAAGTACATATGCTCTACCATCATAATAATCTTTATTAAAATTATTTGATACTGATACAAAATTAATATCATTTGGAGTAACTATAGCTTCTTTATTTACTTTCTTATCAAATTCATTAAAGTTGATTATTTTTGCTATCTCATTAATGTTTTTTTCTAAAACAAGTCTATCGGCATCTTTATAAACATTATTATCATCTTTTCTAAATTTAGTAATGAAATCTTTGAAGGCAACTTTTACACTGTCATAATGCTTTTTATTAGTGCATATAGCGAGATTTAAATTTTCATTTTTCATTTTTTTATACAATGATTTTAATGCATTATTTACAGTATTTGATTCTTTATCATAAATTTTACTCATAGAATATATAAATCTATAGAAACTTATTCCGCTATTCATCAATTTATCTTTTATTGAATCTTGATACTCCAAAGTTGACCTTGATCTAACACTTGATGATATATGTCCAGCAGATAATATACTAGCATAAGAATTGACTTTCGCTTCATTCATTAAAAGTGATATTTTTTTATTATCTACAAATATCGTTTCTGTCAGCAGTTTAAATAATATATCAAAAGCAATCTTTATTCTTTCATATGTTGATTTTATATTAAATGCTATAAATGTCTTATCATCCGAAACTTCAAAAGAAACATTAAATCCACCGGTATTAATACCTATTAAATTATTTAAATCATGTAAAGTAATATTTTCTAAATCCATCTTTGAAATAAGATAAAAAATAATAGAAAACAAATATAATTCTTCATCTTTAAAACTTGATATGTCAAAATGTAAACTGATATATACTATGTCTTTATCATTTTTAAAATTAAGCATTGTTTCTATTCCATCAATGATATCAGTTTCATAATCAATTATTACTTTATCTCTTTCAATATCAGATAGAGCAAGCATTGGTATAGATTTAATTGCTTCTTCACTATCTTTTTCTTTTTGATAAATTTTAAGTTCATTCATCTCTTTTATAACATTTGAAAGTTCTGTGCTATCTAACTTTTTCTTTCTATCACTTAAAATGTTATATAGTGTAGCTTCTTTTTCTTTTGAATAAGCAGTTTTTGCCTTTAATACATTTATTGCTGTTATTTTATTATCAAGAAATAATTCTTTTAAAGTTTTTATAAATATATTGTTCTTGTCATTCAAATCTATACTTTTTAAATAATCATATGCTTCTTTATACTTTATAAAAATAGTAGGGTCTTCCCCATACAAATATGAATCTAGTGACACAAGAGACATGTACAATCCTTTAGGAAATCTACCAAAATCATCTTCTTCTAATACAAAATAAGTAGAATTAATACCCGCCTTAAACATATCAACATCTAATCCATTTTCAACAATACTCTTTATAAAACTTATTATGCAATTTTTAAAATCATCTTTTTTATTTGCATTTATATTTCTTGCAGTTATACTATAAAATCCATTTTTTAATCCAATTTCATAATGTGATGATATGCTTTCACCAAATCCTTCATTCATTAATTTTTCTTTTAATATTGCCAAGTCCGATGTAAATAAAACATAATTAATTATTTCAACAACAATATTCATTAAACTTGATTTTTCAAAAGGCAAGGCAAAAGTATATGCAATCAAAGACTTATCTTCTATATTTTCAGAATCAAGATTGTAATAATCAATGCATTCTTTGTCTTTTTCTGTAATATTAATTTCTTTAAATGAAACTTCTACATCTATCTCTTTAAAGTTTTTTAAATAATTCTCTTCTAGACACCTTAATTCATAATTATAGTCAAGTTTCCCATAGTAATATATTATAGAATTAGTTGGCGAATAATACTTATGATGAAAATTTACAAATTCTTCAAAACTTAAATCTATTATTTCGCTAGGGTCTCCACCAGATTCATATGCATAATTTGTATTTGCATAAAGATTCTTTAAAATTGAAGTTTCTAAGACTGAATCAGGGTCAGAATATACTCCCTTCATCTCATTATACACGACACCATTTACTTTAAGATCAGCTTTTTCATCTTCAATCTCATAGTGCCAGCCTTCTTGCTTAAAAATTTTATTATTTTTAATAGCATTTGGATAAAACACTGCATCTAAATATACATCTACCAAATTATGAAAGTCCTTTAAATTAGCTGATGCTACTGGATAACAGGTTTTATCTGGGAAAGTCATGGCATTTAAAAAAGTGTTCAAACTTCCTTTTGCAAGTTCAATAAAAGGGTCTTTGATATTATATTTTCTTGAGCCACAAAGGACAGAGTGCTCTAATATATGTGGAATGCCTTTTCCATTCTCCACAGGCGTTTTAAATGCTATATTAAACACTTTATTTTCATCTTCACAAATAAGTAATATAATTTTAGCCTTTGTAACAATATGCATAAGTTCTACAACTTCAAGATTTTGTTCGCTTACATTATAAGTATTTAATATATTATAAATATTTTTATTGAATTCATCTAATACAAACATACTAAAATTTTAATTGGTTAAGGACAAATGCCTTGAACAAACTTAAATCCTCCCTTATATACATATATGGCTTATATATATTTCTTGTTGCGCATTCAATATCATATGGTCTATATATACCAACCTTTTTTGCCATCATATTTATCCTTGTCAAATGAAATTCACTTGACATAAAACCTATGTTTAAAAAATCCAAATCAAAATATTCTTTTTCAATGTTTTTAAACGGTCTTGTAATAATATGTTCTCGTCTATTTCGTGTCATTACATCTTTTTTAATTAGGTTTAATGAATTTATTACATTTTCATATGTATTATATGAATAATTGTCTATAATAATTTTTCTTTCGTCCATTCCTCTTGCAGTCATATAATTTCTCATATATAGAGCTTCTTCAATTGGCTCATCACTTCCTTTTGCTCCTGTCAATACAAACTTGCAATTTTTATATATTTTAGAATATTCTATAGCCTTCTCTATTCTACTATTCATTATTTCATTTTTATTTTGCGAAATACCAGCTCCAAAAACTATAATATAATCATACTTTTGATTATTTTCATTTATATGATATTTAGGATATAGAATATTAAATAGCAAAATTGATATAATTCCTAAGAAATAAAAAGCAGTAACCACTTGTGCTAATACTCTTAGAAAAACGGGACCGCGAACCTCTTTGTTGACAGGAAAATTGATAATATAATTCATCAATATAAGTAAAATCACCGCCGTAAATAAAACACAATTCATGCTAAAACTAAATGTCATCCACACATCACACATGATTGTATAAACTGCTATTATAATTGCTAAAACTGTGCACATGTTATTTTTAAAAATTTTAATCATCAGATCTCAATATGTCTAAAACTTCTGCCCTTTCACTTAATTTTACTTTAATCTTTTGCTTTGAATGTGGGCACGAATATATCTTTTTATTTGTTTCTTCATCATACATCTCTAATACTTCTACTCTTATATTATTAAAATCAGGTTTCATAATGATTAGATGGTCTCCCACACTAAACTTATTCTTTTGCTCAAGATATACAAAGTCTTCATCAACTCTCTCAATAGTTCCGTAATAAGTTGATCCAACAACATAAGTATTATTGTCATAAATTTGTGTTGTATCGTCAGGTTTGCCAAAATAAAATCCAGTTGTAAATTCTCTATAGGTACATTTTGCTATTTCTTTTTTATACTCTTCAATGTTCTTCTTATATATGTCTACACCCTTATAGTAATCATCAATAGCCTTCCTATAGGTTCTTGCAACCGTAGCTATATAAAGAGCTGTTTTCATCCTGCCCTCTATTTTAAGTGAATCTATACCTGCATCAATAAGTTTATCTATATGTTCTATCATATTTAAATCTTTTGAATTAAATATGTAAGTACCTCTCTCAGTCTCAATCACAGGCATATATTCTCCTGGTCTTTCTGTTTCTTCAAGTAATTTATACTTCCATCTACAAGGGTGTGTGCATTCACCATAGTTTGCCGACCTACCAGTCATAAATGCAGATAATAGGCATCTTCCAGAATAAGATATACACATTGCACCATGCACAAATGTCTCTATCTCTATTGTATCTTTTAACTCATTTTTTATTGTTTTAATTTCCTCAAGTGACAATTCTCTTGCAAGTACTACTCTCTTAATTCCTAAATCTCTATAAAACTTAACTGACTCATAATTAGTTGTATTAGCTTGAGTTGATAAATGAATATCTATGTCTTTGAAAACGCTTTTTGCAATATTAACTAAGCCCAAATCAGATATTAGCACAGCATCTGGTTTTATTTCATTCAATTCATAAAAATACTTTCTTGCATCCTCTATATCGTCATTATGTGCATAAATATTAGCTGTGACATAAACTTTTTTATTACTCTTATGTGCTAAATCTATACATCTTCTCATATCATCTATAGTAAAATTTTTTGCTTTCGCTCTTAGAGAAAATGCTTCTCCACCAATATAAATTGCATCCGCCCCGTATCTTAGTGCTATGTCAAATGTAGATATATCGCCAGCTGGTATTAATAATTCTATTTTTTTATTGATATCGATACTCCATCTCCTAAATTAAAAATATATGTTATTAAGTTCTCATCATGCTTAATTTGATATAAAAAATCCCTCATTCTCTTATGGATAGTCCTATCTCGCTTTTTAATTAAAAATTTTGATTCTAAAATTTCTCCATCTTTAAAAATATTATCTGCAATTAGTATGCCGTCCTTCTTCATTAATCTTTTCATATCGCTTAACCAGTTAATATATTGTCCTTTTGCAGCGTCTAAAAATATTAAATCAAAATATTCATTTTTATTACATTCTTTTAGATAAACGCCTGCATCTTCTTCAATGAGAGTTATTTTATCCTCGTTAAAATATTTAAGTATATTATTTTTAGCATCTCTTATTCGTTTATCATAGTTTTCTATAGTAAATATATTGGCTTTTGTATTCGCTTTATGCATAACCAAGGTAGAATATGCTATAGCAGTTCCAATTTCTAAAATATTATCAATATTTTTTATATTTAAAATCAATCTTAAAAAATCTCTTGTTTCATCTCTGATAATTGGTACATTGTTTTCAACCGCATACTCTTTTAATTTCATCATATCTTCATCTTCATATGAAGAAAGAGACATAATAAAATCATTTACCCTAATTTCTGAAATATTGTCTATCATCACTCTGTCTCAACTTCCACTTCTTCATTATCTTCTGGTGACAATTGATAAATATCTTCTGTAGCACTTCTTAAAACTATATCATCACCACTTGGATTGTCAAATATATCAAGCATATTTTTTATTGACATTGAAGTTTTTAGATTATAGATATTGGGAGTAAAATTAGTCTTATATATTTTTGCCCTGAATTTGAATATAAAAGGATTGTCTATCAAACCTGCATTTTTTAAATTATCTGCTATATTATCAACTGTGTCATTATCCTTTATTTCAAATACTACTTCCTTACCTTCTCCCTCTGTCATTGCTTTTTCATAAAATAATTCATATCCAAAATTATATAACCTTATCCCGATTAAATATATAACAACAAAAAATAATGCAAGTTTAACAAAAAACTTAGCTACTTTTACAAAAACATATGATAAATTTTCAAGAATATTATTCCCCATATAAATTTTAAAATAGGGCGGTTACAACCGCCCTATTTTTACTTAATTATTCTCTTCTGCACTTTCTTCCATCTTTTTAGCATATTCTTCAATATTCACATCTGCAATATCTTCTTTATCTTCTTCTGCAACCTTTGGTTCAGGTAGAAGTGCTTTCATACTAAGCGATATTTTTTTCTCAGTTTCATTAAAATCTATAACTTTTGCTTCTATCTCTTGACCTATTTGTAATACATCTTCTGGTTTCTTTATCTTTTCTCTTGAAATCTCAGATATATGAAGGAGTGCATCAATATAATCATCTAACGATACAAATGCTCCATACTCAGTCATTCTTACTACCTTACCTTTAACTACCTTGCCAAGTGCATAATTAACTCTTGCAAGTAACCAAGGATTTTCTTCTGGGAATTTTGCAGTCAATGATACTTTTCCATCTTTTATCTCACGAACTAAAACTTTTATCTTATCGCCTATACTAAAAGACTTCTTTGGATTTTTAATTTTGCCCCATCCCATCTCAGAAATATGAAGTAATCCGTCAACTCCGCCCAAATCAACAAATGCACCATAATCAAGTAAATTTATTATTGTACCTTCAATTATATCACCTTCATGAATTTTAGAAAGAGCCTCTTCTCTCTTTTTCTTTTCTTCAGCAACTAATAATCTTTTTCTGTCACCGATGCATCGATTCTTCATTGGATTAAATTCTGATATTACAAAATCGATTTCTTTTCCTTGATACGAATTTAAATCTTCATTTTGTTTATTTGATATTAAAGATCTTGGAATAAAAACAGTAATTTCTGGTTCTATCTCTGCAATAACTCCGCCATCAGTAATCTTTGTAACAGTTCCATGTTGAACTTCATTGCTATCATACAATACTTTCAATCTTTCATTTATTTGACTTTGAATTAGTTCTTTTCTTGAAAGAACTACTTGACCTTCTCCATCATTTAATTTTTTTACAATAACAGTAAGCTCATCACCTACCTTAAGAACTTTTGTTAAATCCAATCCTTGCTCACGGCTATAATCATAATTTCTAATTATACCATCTGCTTTATAGCCAATATTAAGAACCGCATAATCACTATGCACACTAATAACAGTTCCCGTAATTTTTTCACCAGGGTGAATTTCTTTCATTGATTCATTTAGTAACTCTTCAAAACTCATTTCTGACATTATCTATAATCTCCTCGATTAAGTTTTCTGGTGTAGAAGCTCCAGCACTAACACCCACTATCGCATCTTTATTTATACTAATGTTTTTAGTATCAGACTTTTCACTTAATAAATATGTATTCTCACAAAAAACTTTTGATATTTCATAAAGTTTTTTTGTATTTGAAGATGATTTACTTCCAATTATAAGCATCACATCCGAATTCTTTGCCAATTTTTTTACTTCTTCTTGCCTATTTTCTGTTGCATTACATATAGTTTTCACTATCTTAATATTATAGAATAAATCTCTTAAAATATCAACTAAAATTTGAGCATTATTAACATTTGTTGTAGTCTGACAAACCACTAAAATCTTGGCATTTTTGTCTATTTTAAGATTATTTATATCATTTTTGCTTATAATTACATATATTTCACTAAGTGCTCTAGATACTATCCCTTTAACTTCTGGGTGCTCCCGATCTCCTATCACAATGATTTTATACCCATTGTTACTATATTCTGACACCAATTTATGAATTTTACTCACAAAAGGACAGGTCAAGTCAATTATATCATTACCATTTTTTTTAAGCTCATCTTCTACACTTTTTAGAGTTCCATGAGTCCTAATTATAACTTTCTCATTTTTTAATTCTTTTATATCCGATAAATCATTTAATTCTATTAACCCTTTAGACTTTAAATCATCAGTTACTATTTCATTATGAATCAAAGGTCCAATGGAATAAATTCTTTGTTTATCATTTGTATTCTGTTCTAAAACTTTATACGCCTCAACTACTGCTCTTTTAACCCCAAAACAGAAGCCTGCACTTTCTGCAACTACTATTTTCATTAAAAGAACCTACTCATTATAAAATCAACAACTTCTTCTGGAGTCATATCACTTGAATCAATTTCAACTGCATCTTCAACTTTTATAAGTGGATTGTGTTCTCTATGAGTATCTCTATAATCTCTTGTCTTTATTTCCTCAGTTACTTTTTCAATACTAGTATCTATACCCTTTCCTTTTTCTTCCAAGTATCTTCTTTTAGCCCTACATTCTACAGTGGCAGTGAGATATATTTTTAAATTTGCATTTGGAAGTACATTAGAAGCTATATCCCTTCCATCCATACAACAAGATTTTTCTTCTGCTAATTTTCTTTGAAGTGCAACTAATTTTTCTCTAACTTTTATAAATTGACTACTAACCGATGCTGCCTCTCCAACTTCTTGTGTCCTTATTTTGCCTGATATATCTTTTCCATTTAAATAAACTATCAAATTATTATCCTTATCATAATCAAGTGAGACATCAATTTTATCAAGGACTTCATTGATTTTATTTTCATCATTAAAATCGATACCATTTTCAATCAAATAATATGCTATTGCTCTATACATAGCTCCTGTATCAATATAAATGTATGCCAAATCTTTTGCTAGCATCTTTGCTATTGTAGATTTTCCTGCACTTGATGGTCCATCTATTGCTATCTTATAACTCATAACATTACCCCTTCTTTGATATTTTTTAGTTTCTTATAACATCTATGACACCGTCTACATTTTTTAATTTGTTTACGATAGTCTGCAATTCATTTTTGTCATTAATTTCAAAGCTTACTATGATTGTGGCATTTTCATCTTTTGATCTTCTTGTTTCTAAATTATTTATATCAATATTATTTTCAGTTAGTAGTTTTGATATATCTACTATCAAACCTTTTCTATTTTTAACATAGATAGTAATATTTACAAGATAGTTCTGATTTTTAGTACTTGAATCCCAAGATATTTCTATAAGTCTATTTTTCTCTACATCTGGAATATTCATTATGTTTTGACAGTCTGTTCTGTGTATTGTAATTCCACGACCTCTTGTCACATATCCTATAATTTCATCTCCAGGAACAGGGCTACAACATTTAGCATAATGTATACTTAAACCACTTGCTCCATCAACAGTTATGCCGCCACTATTTTCCTCTTTCTTTTTCTTTCCAATATCTATATTTTCAATAACTTGCTCATCTGTAACATTCTCAAGATTCTTTTTATTATACTCTTCAAGAACTCTTGATAGCATTTGACTTTCTTTTATACCGCCATGCCCTATCATCGCATACAAGTCATCAAGACTTTCACAAGTATATTTTTTATAACAAGGTTTTAAATACTCTTCTTTTAATATAGTTCCCAAATCAATTTTATGTGATTTTGCATACTTTTCAACTAACTCTCTACCTAAAACTATATTTTCTTCTTTTCTTTCTTTCTTAAACCAATGTTGAATCTTACTTTTTGCCTGTGCACTCTTACATATATTTAACCAATCTCTTGAAGGACCATTGGAATTGCCTGAAGTTATAATTGATACTTGATCACCATTTTTAATTTTATAATCAATTGGAACAAGTGCACCATTTACTTTTGCTCCTACCATCTTGTTACCAACTGCTGAATGTATCATATATGCAAAATCTATAGGTGTTGAATCTTTTGGAAGACTTATGACATCACCTTGTGGAGTAAAACAATATATTTTTTGTGTAAATATATCAAGGTCTGTTTTTACATAATTCAAAAACTCTTTTGAGTCTTTTGATTCGTTATTAGCATTTAAAATCTCTTTAAACCAATTTGCTTCATTTAAATCATCTATATTCTTGACGCCCTTGCTATTTCCTTGTTCTTTATATGCCCAGTGTGCTGCCACTCCATACTCTGCTATATGGTCCATTTCATAGGTTCTTATTTGGATTTCAAATGGTATACCTTCTTTACCTATAACAGTAGTATGAAGAGACTGGTATCCATTTGGCTTTGGCATAGCAATATAGTCTTTAAATCTTCCTGGAATAGGAGTATAGTATTCATGAATTACACCAAGTGTTGCATAACAATCTTTTATACTATCAACAAAAACTCTTATAGCAAAAAGATCATAAATTTCATCAAGAGATGAAACTCTACTTCTTAATTTTTTATATATACTAAATAAATTTTTAACTCTTCCCTTGATTTCTGCCTTTATACCAGCTGCATCTAGTTTTTCTTTAACACTTGCGATTATTTCTTCTATAAATTTTTCTCTTGCTTCTGTCCTTACTTTTATTCCTCTTTCTATCTCAATATAATCTTTTGGTTTTAAGTACATAAGAGAAAGATCATCCATTTCACTTTTAATTTTGCTTATACCAAGACGACCAGCAAGCGGTGAATAAATTTCTATAGTTTCTCGTGATTTTTCTTCTTGTTTTTCTTTTGTTTGATACTCTAAAGTCTTAAGATTATGTAATCTATCAGCAAGTTTTATAATAATAACTCTCACATCTTTTGACATAGCAATAAACATATGTCTTAAATTTTCAGCTTGTTTTTCTACTTTATCATTTACAAGATTAAGTTCAGTAAGTTTTGTAACACCTTCAACAAGAAGAGCAATATTATCTGAAAAATCTTTTTTCAAATCTTCTAAAGTGTAATCCGTATCCTCAACTACATCATGTAAAATAGCTGCTGCAAGTGTTTCTGCATCCATACGAAGATTGGCAAGTATCATAGCAACACAAAGTGGGTGAATGATATAATCTTCACCTGACTTTCTTTTTTGACCTTCATGATGAATAGATGCTATCTCATATGCTTTTTCAACTAGTTTTAATTCATCTTCATTAAGATATTTTGAGATGCCATCTATAAGTCTCTTATGAGCTTCTTCTTTAGTAATAAGACCAATGGGAAGTTCAATCAATTCATTTTTTGTTGTTTTATTACTCATCTCACTCTATCATGAATTATACTGTTCTTCAATATGTAAGGGCGGATAAACATCCGCCCCTACAAAAGAAATATATTTATTATATTTATATAATTCATTTATTTGCTTATTTCTGTTTTCAATTGCGTTTCGGTTTCAACTTCTAATTTTGTTTCAGTTTCTGTATCAATTTCAATTCCTTCACCATCTTCAGACAATTCATGGTTTGAAATGATTACTCTATTGACTTCTTGCAAGAAATCTTCTCTAATATAAAGGTTGTCTGTCACCATTGAATAATATTTATCATTGTCATACCACAAGGCTCTCATATATCTCATCTCTTGGTTAGTATCATCTAAAGCAACCTTTGATTCTACAGTTATTTCTGAGCCATCATCACAAATTACTGTCATCATTATTGGGGTATATGCAAATTCTACATCTTCGCCTTTTGAATCAGTGAGCCCTATTGATTTTTCTATGTCTTCTGTTGATGAACTAACTCTTAGTACGAAATTCATCTCTTGCCCATCTGAAACTATTTTCTTATATGCAAGTTTTGCTACATTGTCGCTTTCCACTACATATTGCAAATCATCCGCATTTTCTGGTTCTTTTATATCAACATCAAATTTTTGTTTTATGTTTTCTTTTGTGGTCACAGTTCCTATTGTATTATCATCTAAAATTATTGATTTTTTTCTTGTAAGCACGATAGCTACTATAATTGCCACAATAAAAAGTATTGCTAGTCCAGAAATCAGTATAGACTTTGTATTCAAAGCTTTTGCATTTATCATATCAAATGCATGATTTTTCTTCGCATTTATATTATTATTAATATTGCTTCCCATTTCCTTTTCACTGTTATTGATTTCATTGGTATATGATACTGCTTCTACATTTAAGCCACAATTAGGACAAATTTCAACATCTGCTGAAACCTTTTCCCCACAATGAATACAAACTTTTTCGGTTTTATTAGCCATTTTTATATGCCCCCTACTTATTATTTAATTTTATAATTATATCAAAAATCCCTTGATTTTACAATAGTAAAAGTTTTTCAATTGCTCACTTTTTAGAGGTTCCCTATATTAAATTCTTCATAATTTTTCAAAAATGTGTTATAATAGCACTATGGAAAAATTAGAGAATAATAATGTTGAGAATGCTAAAAAAAATGAAGCTACTCAAACAAAAAATTTTATTGAAATTGAAGTTGACAAGGACTTAGCAAGTGGACGTTATAAGGAGGTAGTTACAAGATTCCCACCTGAACCTAATGGCTACCTACATATAGGTCATGCTAAAAGTATCTTATTCAACTATGGTCTTGCCATGAAATATAATGGCAGATTCAATTTTCGTTTTGATGACACTAATCCTTCAAAGGAAAATGAAGAATATGTGGACTCTATCATAGAAGATGTAAAATGGCTTGGTGCAAAATTTGACGAAGTTAAGTATGCATCTAATTATTTTGATAAAATGTATGAATGTGCTATCCTTTTAATAAATAAAGGATTAGCATATGTGTGTGACTTATCTGCTGAAGAGATTAAAGAATATAGAGGCGACTATAATACGCCTGGTAAAGAGAGCCCATATAGAAATCGCAGCATAGAAGAAAACTTAAAACTTTTTACTGAAATGAAAGATGGTGTATATAAAGATGGTGAAAAAGTTTTAAGAGCAAAGATTGATATGGCATCTACCAATATAAATATGAGAGACCCAATAATCTATCGTATAGCAAGAGGTTATCACCACAATACTGGCGATAAATGGTGTATTTATCCTATGTATGATTTTGCTCATCCTCTTGAAGATGCTATAGAAGGAATAACCCACTCTTGCTGCACTCTTGAGTTTGAAGACCATCGCCCTCTTTACGAGTGGGTAGTTAATAACTGTGATTTCCCAAATCCACCAAGACAAATTGAATTTGCAAAACTCTATCTCACAAATGTTGTCACTGGAAAAAGATATATAAGAAAATTAGTTGAGGATAAAATAGTTGATGGTTGGGATGACCCAAGACTTGTCACAATTGCTGCACTTCGTAGACGTGGTTATACAAAAGAAGCAATTAAAATGTTCGTTGAACTTGCAGGAATATCAAAATCCCAAAGTTCTTGTGAATATGAAATGCTTGAATATTGTATAAGAGAAGATTTAAAACTTAAATGTAAAAGAATGATGGCAATTCTTGACCCTATAAAACTAATTATTGAGAACTACCCTGAAAGTCAAATAGAAGAAATGGAACTTCCTTACAATACTGAAAATGAATCTCTTGGAAGCAGAAAAATAAAATTTAGTCGCGAACTTTACATAGAAAGAGATGATTTTATGATAGACCCACCAAATAAGTATTATCGATTATTTGTAGGAAATGAAGTTCGCCTTATGGGTGCATATTTTGTAAAAGCTACAAGATATGAAACTGATGCAAATGGCAATGTAACTACAGTATATGCTACTTATGACCCAAAAACAAAGCAAGATGGTAGACAAATTGATAGAAAGGTTAAAGGCACTATACACTATGTGGAAGCATCAACAGCTAAAAAAGTAACTATAAGACTTTATGAAAATCTTATAGATGAAGAAAAAGGTAAGTTAAATGACGATGGGACTCTTAACCTTAACCCTAATTCACTTACTGTAAAAGAAGGATTTGTAGAAGAAGAACTTATAAATGCAAAGCCTTTTGATAGATTCCAATTTGTAAGGTCCGGATATTTTTCAGTAGACCCAAAAGACTCAAAACCTAATATGCCTGTATATAATAGAATCGTGAGTATGAAATCAAGTTTTAAACTTCCAAAATAAAAAAATCCTGCGAAAGCAGGATTTTTTATTCCACATTATATTTATTCTTATACACCTTGTGCAATCATTGCAGTTGCTACTTTTTTGAAGCCTGCAATATTGGCACCTGTAACAAAGTCTCCCTTTCTGCCAAACTCTTCTGCAGTTTCTGTGACTTGCTTATATATGTTTTTCATTATACCTTTAAGTCTCTCATCAACTTCATCAAATGTCCAAGAAAGTCTAAGTGAATTTTGACTCATCTCAAGACCAGATACTGATACACCACCTGCATTTGCAGCTTTTCCTGGCATATAAAGCACTCCATTTTCTTGAACAATTTTTACTGCTTCATTTGTAAGAGGCATATTAGCACCTTCTGCTATTAGCTTTACACCATTTTTAACCATAAGATTGGCATATTTTTCATCAATTTCATTTTGGGTTGCACAAGGTGCAGCGATATCAAAACTTTCTACCCATGGTTTTTCATTTTCTACATATTTAGCAGACTTTACATAATTAGTATAGTCTTTTATTCTTCCTCTCTTTACTTCTTTAATTTCTTTAACTGCGTCTATGTTAATGCCATTTTCATCGTAAATATATCCATTTGAATCTGAAACTGTAACTACTTTTGCACCAAGCTCTTTAAACTTCTCTAAGCAATATATAGCGACATTTCCCGAGCCACTAATACCTACTCTTTTACCAGCGACATCACCACCTGCAGCATTTAACATCTCTGCTGCAATATATACAACTCCATAACCAGTTGCTTCTTTTCTTGCAAGTGATCCACCGAATGACAAACCTTTGCCAGTCAAGACTCCTTCATAAAGTCCAGTTAATCTCTTATATTGACCGAAGAAATAGCCTACCTCTCTTGCTCCAGTTCCTATATCACCTGCAGGAACATCAGTATCAGCTCCTATATGTCTATATAACTCATTCATAAAACTTTGGCAAAATCTCATAACTTCATTATCTGACTTGCCTTTTGGATCAAAGTTAGAACCACCTTTGCCTCCACCCATAGGAAGTCCTGTAAGTGAGTTCTTAAATACTTGTTCAAAACCTAAAAATTTAAGTATTCCTTGATTTACACTTGGGTGAAGTCTTATGCCACCTTTATATGGACCTATTGCAGAATTAAATTGGATACGATATCCTTTATTAACTTGCACCTGTCCCTTGTCATCAACCCATGGCACTCTGAAACTAATAATTCTTTCTGGTTCTACTAATCTTTCAAGTAAACCTGCAGTTTTATACTCCTTTTCATTTTTACTAACAATTGGTTCAAGTGTTGAAAGCACTTCTTTAACTGCTTGATGAAATTCTAGTTCTCCTGGATTATCTTTTACTACTTTCTCATAAACATCATTTGCATAACTCATAAAATTACTCCTTTTCCATTGCTGATAGTTTAAGTGCTCTATCCTCTGCAATAATTGTTTCAATTAATTCATTTATGTTACCCTTCATAATATCTTCAATATTATAAAGACTTAAACCTATTCGATGATCTGTAACTCTTCCTTGTGGAAAATTATAAGTTCGTATCTTCTCAGACCTATCTCCTGTTCCTATTTGACTCTTTTTATCACTTGCATACTTACTATGTTGTTTTTCTTGTTCTATATCATATAGTTTTGCACGAAGCATAGCCATAGCCTTGTCTCTATTTTGAAATTGTGATCTCTCTTCTTGACATGCAACTACAATACCTGTTGGCTTGTGTATAAGTCTAACTGCTGATGATGTTTTATTTATATGCTGCCCACCTGCACCACTTGATCTATATACTTCCATCTCTACATCTGCTGGATTAATCTCTATATCTACTTCATCAACTTCTGGCATAACAGCTACAGTTATGGTTGATGTATGTATTCTTCCACTACTTTCTGTAACCGGGACTCTTTGAACTCTATGAACACCTGACTCATATTTAAATTTTGAATATGCCCCTTTTCCATTTACAGAAAATATTACTTCTTTAAATCCACCTAAGCCATTTTCATTTACACTCAAGAGCTCTGCCTTCCAACCCATAGTATCAATATATCCCATATACATACGGTATATTTCTGCTGCAAAAAGAGCTGCTTCATCTCCACCTGCACCTTGTCTTATCTCTATGATAATATTCTTATCATCCATTGGGTCTTTTGGAATGAGTAATATTTTTATTTCTTCATCCAATCTTTCTTTTTCTTTTTTTGCATTTGCAAGATCTTCTCTTGCCATAGCAAGCATATCTTCATCAGATTCAGTATCTATGATATTAAGTGAGTCTTGCTCCATCTTTTCTGCTGCAAGATAAGCTTTATATGCATTGATTATTGGTTCAAGATCATTTTGCTCTTTCATAAGCCGTGTATATCTATCTATGTCTTTTGCCACTACATCAGTGCTTAGTTCCTGCATTATCTCTTCATAATGCTTATATAAAGTTGTAAGTTTACTATTCATATAATCTATTATTATAACAAAGATATATTATATAGTAAATATAATAACCCTGTCATTACCTCCTAAATCTTTTACCGTTTCAATATGGGTATAACCTTTATTTTCAAATATTTCTTTCACATCCTTTGCTTGGTCATATCCTATCTCAAGGTAAATTTTTCCCATATTATTTAAATAATTCTTAGCCTCTTTTGCTATCTCTTTATAATATTTTAGCCCATCCTTATCCCCATCAAGTGCAATTAGCGGCTCATAGTCTCTAACTTCCTCTTGCAAATGCTTTATATCCCCAGTTCTAATATAAGGTGGATTGGCTGTAATTATGTCAAATGTAGAAAGTCCCAATTTATCACTTAATTTGTCAAGATTTTTAAACATATCACTTTTTAGAAAATAAATATGTTTATTCATCTCGTCTATTACATCACTATCCTCAATTAATTCATCTGCATTTTTAGCAGCAATTTCAAGTGCAGAGTCCGATATATCTGTCCCTACTACCAATTTATAATTACCGACTGCAGAAAGTGATACAGCTATGCACCCTGAGCCTGTACACATATCAAGTATGGATATATTTTTATCCTGATTATCTGCCATTACTTTCTCAACCAAAATCTCAGTATCAGACCTTGGTATGAGCACATCTCTATCCACATTAAACCTAAGACCCATAAAATATGTCTCACCTAATATATATTGAAGTGGATAGTGTTTTGCCCTTGCATTTATAAGTTCCTCGAAATTAGATACGAGATTACTTATACTTGAAGTTCCATATTTTTTTTCTAAATCATCTTCACATTCAAAAAGAAATCTTGCCATGTCCATATCAAGGAGATTTAACAAAATTTCTGTGGTATCATATTCTGCATCTTCAATTTTATTTTTTGAAAGAAGGCTTTTACCTTCTTCTAACAAATCTCTTAATTTCATAATTCATTATAATATGGGCTCTACAGCCATTCAATGATTTCTCCATTTCTTTTAACTAGATAAGATCTTTTTGCTAGTTTTGCAAGTGGCAGATCAGACTTTGAATCTGAGTAAAACTCATTTATTTTTGCATCTGGATATTCTTTATAAAAGCGGCTTACTTTCTCTTCCCCGAAGCAATTAAGACCTATATAGTCACCATTTTTTATATTTACTTCTGAACAAATTAAGTTTACATTAAGTTCCCTACATATTGGTTCTAATAAGAATCTTGGACTTGCACTAATGATAACATCACTACTATTTTTCTTTTTATAGTACCAAACATAAATATTTTTCCTATGCTCATCCCAAAAATTGCAAACTATTTTTTTTATCTCATCATTTTTAAAAGAACTAAGGAATCTATACAAGGTCTCTTTCATCTTTGTTTTTGAAATAATTTTTAATCTATACTTTATAGCAGCAAGTATAAAGGCTGGTATATACTTTATTACTTTTGGATGATTTTTTATCAAATAAAAAACAAAATCCCTTGTACTATCACCATGATAAATTGTTCCATCAAAATCATATACATTCATATCATGACTCAAAATGTTGTTTTTTAAATTCTCTCCAGTCAAATACTTCTTCGACCGCTTTTATGGCGACTTCAACTTCTTTTTCATTTGGCTCTTTTGTAGTAAGACCTTGCATCCACATCCCTGGTCTTGAAATTATATCCATAAATTTATTATCAAATTGACCTGCAAGTCTTAATACTTCATATGATACCCCAGCAACTACCGGTATCAAAACTATTCTTGATAAAAATTTTGTTAGTAAGGTTGGTGGATTTATAAACATAAATAAAAATATTGATATAACCATTACATATACTAAAAATGATGTTCCACATCTCTTATGCTCTTTACTTGCCTTCATAACATTTTCAACAGTCAAATCCCAGCCATTTTCTATACAATTTATACATTTATGTTCTGAGCCGTGGTATTCAAATGTTCTTCTTATTTCGTCCATTCTTGATATAAGTTTAATATATAATACAAAAATTACTATTCTAACTATTCCTTCTAAAAATGCAATCCAAAAATTATTGTTAATTCCAGTTATTGTTTTAAATAGTGAGCCGATAGCTGCAGGCAATACTGAAAATACTACTATGGCAAATACAACTGAGATAACAGTTATAATACTCATAATAATACCTAATGTCTTCTCATTTATATGTTCATTTAGCCATTTATCAAGTTTACTTGCATTTTCAGTTTCTTCATCATCATAAAACGATGCAGAATACTCTAAAGTTTTTGATCCAAGTATCAATGAATCAACCATAGAAAAAATTCCTCTAATAAATGGAAGTGAAAGTATCTTATACTTTTTTGAAAGCATAACATACTTGTCTTTTTTTACAGTGATATCACCATTTGGTAGTCTTACTGCTACAGAATAATCATCCATATTTTTCATCATTATTCCTTCTATGACAGCCTGACCACCAATACCACTATAACATTTTTTATTTTGTTTATTCATTCTATATATATCCTTTTATACTTCCTATTAAAAAATTAAGGGCGATTGTCTCGCCCTTATTGTTTACTTATTTAATCCAAATTTCTTATTAAATTTCTCTATTCTACCACGAGCTGCTGCTGCCTTTTGTTGTCCAGTATAGAATGGGTGACATTTTGAACAAACTTCTACGTGAATGCTTGATTTTGTGCTTCTTGTTGTGAATTCATTTCCACAGTTACAAGTTACTTTGCATTCTTGATATTTTGGATGTAAATCTGCTTTTGCCATATCATTTACCTCTTTTCTAATTTTTATGGTTTCCGACCATAACTAACAAATGCTATAATATATAGCCATATAAATATAGCACTTTTTTCAATTTATGTCAATATTAACTAGTCGCTTAATTTTTCGTAATTTTTCGTTTTACAGGTTTATACCCCGCCACCGAATTTAATAATTATTCTGATTCTAAAACTACACTCATTTCTGTCATTTTGCAGTATACACCATCTTGTGTTATAGGATCAATTCGCATCCATACACTATCACCTTTAGCAACATTTATAAGAACGGTTATTTTTCCCTCAGTCCATTCAGTACCATTTAATGTAACTTCACTTCCTGTTCCATCTAAATTGGTATATCCTTTAAAGAACGTTCCGCTACCATCGTCAAATCTTTTATTTTTAAAATAAGTTTTAATTTTATTATCAGGTGTAAGAGAAGTGACTGTAGGATCGTGATCGGTTTTTTCCTCATATTTTATGGTTATTTTTAACTGAGCAGCTTTTTCTGCATCTTCTAGGATAGGATATCCAGCATTTTTCTTAAGATAATTACCTTTTGATGTTTTAAAATCTGGTGATAATACATCTCCCCATTTTACTCTATACCATAAAGGGATGGTAATTGTTAATAATTCATCATCTTCTTGATATAGCCTATTTACAGACAAATATTTTAAAGAGCTAGCTTGATTCATTGGCATATTTGTAGTTATATTTAAATCTCTTGTATATGCTTTATAGTATGTAGAATTACCACTTTCACTTAAATCTATATAATCATTCCGTGAAGAAGTTTTTGGCAGAGGTCCTATATTAGTTTCACCATCTTCATCAGATCCATACATAGCATATCGAAAATTATTTCTGTCTCCAAGACACTGTTTTTTAGTATTCCATCTATTATCTTCTATCAATCCATCATCTATCCTATATTCATTTAACATGCCATATCCTGTATATCCACAATTAGTTCTCAATAACACTCTGTACCCATCTTCATCAGATGTAAACCACATGCAATCACCAGTACGATATTGAGTATTTGGATAGTTAGGTTGATGTATCATTTTTAAATGAGATGTTATATCACCACGGTAGGTTGATAGAGCAACTGGTATATTTGCTATTGTGTATCCAAATATATCACCAGCCTCTGTTGCATTTCTAAACGATGGATAATCTGTATCAGAAGGTCCAACGTATTTATTTGTTAACTGATAATTTGTATAATCTGAACCTGTATAAACTCCCCATCTATTAATCATACTTACTCCATGCGGATTAGAATATATACTTTGAGCAAATCCTCTTTCAACAGTAAAAGGTTTAGCGGGATTTAAAAGCCAACCATCTTCTGTTTTAGTACCTTGTATATATATAATATCACCAGCACCACTTGAATTATCACCATAATTAAATCCAAGTTTTTTTTCCCAGTGACCATATGGGAAGATACGAGCTGTTATATTTATCATTTCAAAACCCTGATCAATATTATCATGAAACCATAAATAAGCATCGCCTTGTATGTTTCGTCTATTTTCAGGTTTTAATATTTGCCATCTTGTAGTATCAGTATAATTATTGCCAGATGTAGCAAGTGCAGTAAACTTTCTGTTGGTAAAATACATATAAGGTCCGTGCATCCAGCGAATGTCACTATAATTACTTAACTGAGCTACGTCTGTCTTTTTAGCTATATTAATACCAGCGAGATAAGCAGCGATAGCCCCATCTATTTTTGCATCTATGCTTGTGTTGTATTGATCAATCTGAGACTGAAAGTTATTTTTAAGACTGTCAAACTCCGCTTTTGTTATGAAAGCAGACCCGTCATTGTCACTTACAACCGCCGCAAAATTCTCTATACTTAAAAGAAGCACCAAAAAAAGTGCCATCACTCTCTTAATCAAACTTATACTTTTTCTCATTATTATTTTCTACGACCTTGCGCTCGTATAACTCGCGCCTACAGGGGCTCGCACATCTCGCCCGTACTTCGCCCGTACATTCACCCCCTTTGGTTTAGGGGGTCTCCCCAGCACTAAAAGGGTATATATTAAAATCATAGGGGGTGAATGCCCTCTTAAAATTGCAAAAAAATAAGGGCTCGCACAGCTCGCCCGTACACACCCGTAGGCCTGGGGCTCGCATAGCTCGCTCATACGATGGCTTGCGCACCTCGCCCGCGCAACTCGTAGGCGCGAGCTCAGCGAGCGAAAAAGGGTGTCACTAAATTTCATCCTTCATTTTAATTCATGTTATCTATATAACTGCAAATGACATTTGCAACTTTTTCTACACCTATACTAGCATTGATTGACAAATCGTATTGTTCAGATTCACCCCACTCATGACCTGACACACTCTTATAATACATTGCTCTTGCATTATCAGATTTCTTTACAAATGTTTCAGCCTTATCTTTAGTGTCGTGATACATTTCCATAACCTTATTAACTTTATAATCAAATGGCGCATGAATAAATACTTTCAATACATTATTTCTTTCTTTTAATACATAGTCACACGCTCTTCCGACCATTACACAAGAACCTGCATCCGCAATTTTATTTATAGCTTTAGCTTGTGCCGTCATAGCATATTGAACTGCTGAAGAACTCATATAATATCCACCAAATGCTGTATTATCATTTGTATTTATATCTCTTATAAATACATCTGACATTCCACTTTCAGCACTTGCAATCTCCATAATTTCAGTACAATAAAATGGAATGTTGAGTCTCTTTGCGATCTCCGCTCCTATTCTCTTTCCAGCCGTACCATGTTCTCTTGATATAGCGATAATGATTCCAGTATGTGATTTTTTAATAAGTCTATTAAGAAGATTTTCTCTATCAACTTCTGTAGTAACTTCAGTACTATATGTTGGTTCTTTTACAGCCCTTGCATCCATTGAAGCCACAACTTTTACCATTAATATAGTTGTAAGTATTGCTGTTATTATATCAGTAAATGGAGCCGCATAGAATATGCCATCAATACCGAAGAATCTTGCAAGGCATACTGATGATGCAATTAACACTATATCTCTGAAAACAGAAAGTGGTGCTGCAATTTTTGCTTCACCAATTGATTGCAAAAATATAGCACATACTTTTGATAGACAAGCAAGTACCATGAACATCAGATAAATTCTTAAGCACTTAGTTGCTACTATAATATAACTTGCATTATCAGATCCAAACAATTCCACAAAGAAAGTAGGAAACATTTGAAAAAGTGCCCAACATATACCGCAAGATACAGTAGTCCATACGAGCATCTTTTTTAATATTTCTTTTACTCTATCATATTTATTTGCTCCATAATTATAACCAACTATAGGTTGACCACCCGCTGCAATACCTATTGCTATACAAAGTACAATCTGAAATAATTTCATAATAACTACAAATGCAGCAAGCGATACATCCGCACCATAAGAAGACTCAGCGCCATATGTAACAAGAAGTATATTATTTACAATTGATACTACAACAACTGCTATTTGAGTAAGTAAACTTGATGCACCAAGTGCCATGATTCTTTTTAGCACACTAAACTTTGGTATAAAACTATCTTTTTCAATTTTAAAATTCTTAACTCGTCTAAAATATAATGCATATATTATAAAACTTAGAAGTTGTCCAATGATAGTTGCATAAGCTGCTCCTGCTATACCAAGCTTCAATGTGAAAATGGCAATCGGGTCACCAATAATATTAAAAATGGCACCAGCAAGCATCCCTACCATTGCATAATTTGGACTACCATCAGTTCTAATTATAGATGACATCGTTGTTTGCACTATAAATATAGGCATCATCATAAATATTACTGCGGCATACTGTCTCGTCATTTCTATATTATTTTCTGTCGCGCCAACAAAATATAATATTTTATCACCTAGAACATAATAAATAATTGTATATACAAGACCAAATATAAATGCGATAGTGATACTTGTCCCAACCGCCTTATGAACATTTCTACCTTCCCCTCTACCAAGAGCTACACTAACAGTTGCAGCTACACCATCTCCAAAAAAAACTCCAAGACCAAGTCCTATCATAGTAAGTGGAAATACAATACCCGTTGCAGCATTTCCAATCATTCCTATACCTTGACCAACAAATATTTGATCAACAATATTATATAGACTTTGTATTATAAGTCCAAATATACATGGCATCGCAAATTTAAATAATAGTTTTCCAATTTTTTCTGTACCTAAATAAGCACTTTCATTCATTTTAATACCTCACTTCATAATAAAAGTAGGTGGTTACTTTTTGTAGCTCACCTACTTTTTATATTATATCACAAATTTTAGAAATTTACAAAAATATTTTAAATAAATTAAATCATTTCTGCACCGAGTTTAAATGCTTCTTCGCACTCTTTTGGGAACACTTCTTCGTGTCTTTTCTTTTTCTCATCAACATTAAAGAGTGTCCACTCCCAATCAAGCTTACTATAGTCTTTTAGTTGTAAAGTATTTCCACTTATAAGTGTCTTTGTAGGTCCAATAAATCTTTCAAATGTGTTTTTATAATTCTCAACTAGTTGCACATAATTTGTATCAGGTGCATTACTTGTCATGATAAAAAGTACTGGTATCTGTTTTGCATTGCAACAATAATTCTCTACATTATAAGTAAGATTTTGGAAAATGAGTCTCTCATAAAGTGATCTAAATCCAGCACTCATTTCGGATAAGTAGTTTGGCGACCCAATGATTAATCCATCGGCTTCTCTTATAGCGTCAAGAACTTTAGTAAGACCATCTTTTATGATGCAGTGACCTTTGTTCGCATTTTTCTTACATCCAAAACAAGATATGCAACCTGTATATTTTTCAAGTCTGTAAAGATCAAACTTTTCTATAATCGCTCCTTTTGACTCTGCTCCTTTCGCTGCATTAGTTAATAAAGTGTCTGTGTTAAAATTAAGTCTTGGACTAGCATTTACAACTACAATTTTTTTACCCATAACATTCCTCCTATATAATATATTTACAATTAATTATGATTCATTAACAAGTTTTCCTGTCATATGTTCAATTTCAATTTTTACACATAACACTCGTGATAATGACCTTGCAAGTTCTTCTTCTAACTCATTCTTGTCAGTCCCAAACTTCCACCAAATTGCACTACATATTCTCTTACACTCCTCTAAATCAGTTACAAAAGAGGCTTTCCCAAATGCAATTACACTTCTTACATCAAGAGACCAATGACCTTCTCTTTGTTTACCCTTTTCAACAACACAATATGACACTTTGTTGTTTGTAGTAATCGCATCAACTTTGTGTCCCTCTTTTGCCCCATGAAAATAGATACAATTATTCTCTTTATCATAATAATGATTAAGTGGTATCCCATAAGGATAACCATCATCACCAATAACTGATAACACTCCTCTTTTTTCATTAGTCAAAAGTTCTATACACTCACTTTGACTTATCTCTTGTTTAAATCTTCTCATTTTTCTAAACATTATTTTAATCATTAGCTCCTATTATTTCTTTTAATTCAATATGCTCATTTCTAAATCTATCAGAACTTTTTTCAAATTTCACATGAATTGCCTTTTTAGGACAATTGTGGATGCAAGCATAACAAACTTCGCATTTATCTGCAAAAACGACTTTGTCTTTCACGCTTATGTTATTTGCTGGGCAAACTTTCGCACAAGTTCCACAGAGAATACAGTTTTCATCAACTATATACTTTTTTGCTGCATTTTTATCGAACAATACTTTCCCCATAGTGTTGTTGACTATCCACTTAGCAACTTTTTGGAGTAAAGTTATATTCGTCACATTTTTCTTTCTGCTACTTAAATCTTTGCAAATATTATCAATCTGCCCTTCAATATTTTTCTCATGAGCACTTTCAATTTGCTTTTTTATATCAAAGCCAGGAAGATAATTGTCAACCATCTTAACTACATTTACATAGTCTATTTTAAGTCCTAATTCATTTGCAATAGATATCGCATTGACTTTAGCAACCGAATAAGACATTCCATAAGTACAGATAAAAAATAAATAATTCGTTTTTATTTTTGCCCTCTTCAAAAAATTTTGCACCATTTCTGGCATATTCCCAGCATAAACTGGAGCAATTATACCTACTGCATCATCATTGATAATTATTTCATTCTCTTTCATTAACTTTGGTATAGATAAAAGTGTACCACCAATTCTTTTAGCAACATATAGCGAGTTGCCAGTCGCTGTAAAATAACAAATTGTCATTGCTTTACTCCTTTGTTTAAATTGCGATGTATCTTAACTCATGATCCAAGCAAATCCTTTTGCCGTTCTCAAATCTGAATCTATGAAGTGGTTACCCTCATTCCATTCTAAAATTACATTTTTAGCTGCATCCTCTCTTAACATATCATAATATTTTCTTATGTTATAGCCAACTGTTGCCATCATTTTATTTTTAGTTTTTTCTTCTTTATTCCCAAGGCTTAAATATATTTTATTTACTTTGATATCATTTTCTTTAGTATACTTAATAAAATCGGGGAACCACATAGATGGAGAAGCAGCTACTACTCCATCAAATATATCTGTATTGTAACAAGCCCAAAGTGCAAATAAAGCTGATAAAGAATAACCACCGATATATAATTTCTTATCACTTCCATATTTTTCCTTCAAATATAAAAGCAAATCATTCTCAACATATTCCAAGGTTTTGTGTGCTTTTCCACCAAAGTTTTCATTGCCAAATACGGCGGGTGCATCCCATGGTGACAAATCATCATTCCAATTATCTACCAAAAATGCAAGAAGTATAAACTTCTCATTTGACATCTCTCTAATCTTTAAAACCTCACTATCAAGAACTTCTAAATCATGCTCGTCAATTGCTTGAATTAAGATGCTTGTAGGATTTTCAGTTTCATAGAGAAAACAAGGTTTGTTGTTGATAATTATATTTTCTTTGGTTTCCATAAAAACAATCCATTTGATGTTGCGAGATCTTTTAAAATTTTTAGATTTTTACTATTTGCATTATATATTGTCATATAAAGGTCACCTTTATCAATGGTTATAATCGCCTTATCAAATCTTATCAACACATACTTTTTTGACTTTATAATTTTTTCAATAGTATTCGTTTTAGGATTTATTTGTGACTTGTCATCCACTATAAACTCTAAATCATAATAGCAATTTAACTTAAGAACAATATCAGTATATTTCTTATGCAGTTCTTTTATATTCTTCAAATAATATTTCTCAACATCAAAAATTTGCCCCTCACTTCCTTTTGGGACTTGCATAGGAAGGAAGTCGATGACATGGTAGGGTTTCTTTAATAGAGTTTCAATATTTTCTTGCCATTTATTTAATTTTTCTTCCCATCTCATAAGCTTTCTTCAATAACTCTTTATCCTTTTTAACATCATTTGGCTTTTCAAGGCCTCCTGCAAATAAGGTCCCCTTTACTTTAGTTCCTTCATAGCAGTCAACGAAGCCTTTTATATCTTCTTTAATGCCTTTAAATGTTCTCACTTCGTCTTCGGCAGCTGTTGATATTACATAGATGTCTTTAAACTTATAGTCCATATTATAAATTGGATTCATCCTATCGATAAATGTTTTAAGTTGTCCTGATACAGCGTAGTAATAAACTGGCGTTACAAAAACTATGACATCACTAATGCATATCTCATCAAGCATCTTCTTTGTAACGCCATCTTTGAGAACACATTTATGTGTTTTGCCACATGATAAGCAGCCAATGCAAAACTGCATTTTGATATCTTTTAAGTTTATAAGGTTGATTTCATTTCCATTTTCTTTTGCGCCCTTGATAAACTCATTTGCTAATATCTCGCTATTACTATTTTTTCTTAAACTTGATGATATAATTGTTATCTTTTTCATTGCTTTTTACCTCTCTTTTAATAATTTATAAATTAATTGACAGTAATCCCATTAATTAATTTTCACTCTGTTAAACTTATTGTTATATATAAAAAATAAGGTATTTTAATTCTTATGCAGGTATAGCTGGTCTATCACTTCCCTTAAATGTGTCATAATATTTTGTCTTAAATACATTGTCTTGTAAATCAATTATCTTATTACTTTTATCATAATCAGATTTAAATAATAAAGTATGATAAGCAATATAATTATTCAAATATTTTGTAGCAACTCCTTTAAAATAAGAATTGATTAATCTTTTAAATTCTGAATGATAACTATTTACTGATTGTATATTAAATGTTCCGTTTCTATGTGTTCCACTTTTTATTGATATATGCTCTAAGTCTAATTCATTACTAATTTTATCATAACCACTAAAATCATCTGTTACTAATATAGAACCTTTTTCAATATGTTCGCTTAATACATTGAATAATTTCTTCCAAGTCGGCTTTCCTAAATTTGATACTTTACCATAACTTAAATTATTCAAACTAATAGCAGTAAATATACAAACTTGCTCACTTGATAAACCTCTTGTATGAATTTCATTTCTACTTTTATGTGCTTTTCTTGGCATTACAAAGCTTTTAAAATTTTTATGATTACCTTTATAAGATACAGCTTGTATTTCATTTCTTTGATTATCACTCAAGCAATTTAGAAGTTGCTTGAGCATAATCATTTGAGTATCATTTAATTCTTTATTCATTAAAAATTCCTTTTTAAATTTTCATCTAAACCCATTTCTGTGTTAGCATATATTGAATTGTTAGTTTAGCAAGCTAAAAACATCCTACTTGCAATACTCTTTTATTTTATCGGCATATTCAGTCAAAAGATTCTTTGAATAAATTTTTTCATTTTTTGAATTCCTAACTTCTTTCCATAGAATAGAAGCTACTTTTAATATGTTTAAGTAGTAGCAACTATTTTCGTCTGCACAGAAATCCTTTAAAAATTGATTCCATTGACAAACAGAATTATCATACTTGGCATAATCTGATTTCCCATAATAAACTTTCAGCATATCTTGAATTGTAAAACTTAAATCATTTTCGCTTTTTACTTTTCTCCAAGCAGTAGCCATATCAGCAGTAAATTTAAATGGTGAAACATCTGTTAAAATTGAGAAATATTCTCTAAAATGCGTGTTAAAGGAGAACCCGCATTCAAGTAATGGAGTATCTAAGGTAATAGTTTCTACTCGTTTCTTTTCATTTTTTATTGATGACTTTTTAATCAAATCACCCTTAAAGTACTGCTCAATAATATAATTGAGTTCCTGTTTTGTACCTCTGTATTCTAATCCTAATGACTTGCATATCTGTGAAAGTTCTTCACGATACCAATAGTATTTACTAAACTCATCAAACGATGTAATTTTGTCAAATTCAGGTCTACTTTCTATCAATATTTTACCTCCTCAAAATCAATTTACCTAATTCTTTTTCCGATTTTCATTTTCTTACGCCATTCTGGTGCCAATCCATCATCAGACCAATATTCATCCATTTCAATAATCAAATTATTTTCAAGATTGATAAAACTTAATACATGAAAAGACTCACTATTATCTGCTGAAAAAACTCGACAAGTCAAAATAATGGTATCTTTTTTTTCAATTCTCTCTATTTCTCCTTTCCAATTTCCTGGATATTCACAATTTGCCTTTATATAACAATAAGTTTAACAGAGTGTTAATTTTATATATAGAATATTTTTTTAACATTTTAATACTTTTTTAAAATCATTCTGTTAAAAGTCATCTCAAAAATCTTCTTTTTGATTTTTTCTAGTATAGGTGTCGTAAAGCTCAAAACTATTTTATTCAAGTGGATAATTATTAGTAGTTTACTATAGATTATTATCCCTTACCCACTTATTTTTATAACGACATTGTTTTTATCAAGTAGCTGCTTCAGTTCACTTAAATTTTTATCTTTAATTCTCCCAAGTTTTGTATAAGACCAACTATTACTTCCATAAAATACAACTATATTGCTATCAGCATATAGAACAATGTCTCCAGGCTCAGTTGTCATCTGCACATTGTTACTCACTATGCTTTGTCCTATTTCACCGACTTGCTCAAAGCCTCCGTATTGATGTGTATTAATTGTAAGGCCACCATTTTTTGCCAACTCCTTTATTGCATTAACTGAGTCGTTGTCTTCCCATTCTACATTTACTTCGACATCATCAATTAACAATTTTAAGTTACCATTAGTTTTATTTATATCATTCATACTATTTACATTATTCACAATATTTGCTTCATTTGCTTTGTTTATTTCATTCGCACTATTCATATCACTAACATTATTTGTATTGCTCATATTATTAAGCACCTTTTCTTCCTTTGAGTTTGTTCTATGCTTACTTTGTTCAAATAACCAGTCCCTAACTCTTTCTATATTATATCCATAGTAAAATGAAGTCATATGTTCTCCTGCCATACTTCCGTTTGACTCACCATTTGCATATGTTGAATTCAATTTCCAAGTTATGAAATTTTTATCAAGGCCTTTGCTAAATAATTCATCAGCAATTTTATTTAAATTTTCTGCACTATCTTTTGCATCCACATCATAAACTTCTGCATACTCTACATTATTTTCTTTCAAATAATTCTTTACATTAGTTTGACCTTCGTATGCCTTTTTATCACCTTCAGCCGCAAAATAAATAAATTTTCTATCCTTTATTCCTTGTATCTGACTTATATCCCATTGACCATCCACAAGAAGTGTAGCAGCAAATAAATCTGGATTATTTGCTGTCAAATATAATGATGTCATACATCCCATTGATTGACCTGTGGCATATATTTTATCTTTATGTATATCATAATCATTTTTTATTTTCTCTATCATTCTTACGATGACATCCATATAGTTTGATATAGTTGAATTTCCATTTGAATCATCTATTAATTTTTCATTAAAAGTCGGAACCAATACAAAACATTCATGCTTTTTTTGTTCCTCAGCTGTCGCCCAGATAACTGAACCGATGCAATTTTCAAGTATTTGAGTTATAGTATTTCCAGTTGTTGTCGCATCACCTATAAACATTATAAGCGGATAAATTTTGTTGCTTCTTCCATATGACTCTGGTATAAATAATCCATAATTGATACTAAGTCCTGTCTCATCATCAGTATAGGTAAATTCTTTGTACTTATCTTTCACTTCATTTGAAACTTTTTCTAAGTTTGCTTTTGCAGTCTCATCAAGAAAACTAGCACCAGCTCCCATACCACCTCGACCTTGTGGACCACCATTACCAAGTTTTTTCTCTCCAGATGTCTCAGTCTTATTTGTTTCATCTAAAGTTGTAGTATCTGCCACTGTAGTATCAGCCACATTATTTACCGCGTTGCTATTTCCGCACGATAATAATGCCATGCACATTGCTAATGAAACTAAACTTGCAGAAATTCTTTTTAAATACTTTTTAACATTGTTAGTATTAATTCTTTCACTTTTGCTAATTAAAACTTTTTTCATTTTACACCTTACTTAAAACCTTTCTTACAAATATTTCTATACTATATTATAGCATAAAATTAAATAATTATGTCATTTAAAACCTTATCTATATCTTCATTAATAATTATTGACCTATCAACTATCTCATCTGGGCAAAATGCTTCATTATAATTTATACACGCATAAGTTGAATCTTTGTTTTCTATAACCATTTTCCAAAAAGGATATTTAATTATGACTGGAGTATTCATCCCAACTCCAAGTTCTAAATACAAAACTTTTTTATTCTTCACGCTATCAATAAAATCATTATATTGACTTGACGCTTGATGCCAGCCCTCATCTTCTACAAAGCTATCATCAGACCTTAAGTTTAAAGTCATATCTCTACCATCATCTTTGCACTTAGGTATAAGTTCTGTAGGAATACTCATAATGATTTCTTTTTCATCAATTATATCATAAATTCCATTTTCATTTTTTACAAAACCCTCTGCCTCAAGCATTTTATATATTATTTCTTCATTGTCGTATGTTTTTTTATTATTCTTATCTACTGATTGAAATAGACCATAATCGCCCTGTGTATAAAATAGTCGCTTCTTATCTATGCCAGCTTTTTGAAATTGATGGTCAACATTTGTTGTGATCACAAAATAGTCTTTGTCTTTGATTAAATTTAAAACTTTTTTATAAGTATCTTTGGGTGCATCTAAATATCTATTTACATAAATATTTCTGCTCCAATATGCCCACATAATTTCTTTCGTAGGAAATGGATAAAATCCACCACTATAAAAATCTGTTATGCCATATTCTTTTATAAAATCAAACATATATTTTTTAAATGTTTCACCATTGTAAATAAATCCGGCTGCAGTGCTTAGCCCTGCTCCACCACCAACAACTATAGCATCTGAATTTTCAATTTTGTCCTTAAGTATTTTAATATCTTCCAAGTAGTTTCTTGTAGATTTCGTAGTCACATTCCTTAAATACATTAAATATTACCTCTATTTTTGTTTTTGATTCTTTCCTATATTCTCTTATGGTATTCACTGCAATTTCTGCAGCAAGTTCATTTGGGAAGCCAAATATTCCTGTTGATATACAACAAAATGCAATATTATTTAATTTATATTCATCGGCTATCTTCAAACATGACAAATAGCATGATTTTAATTCTTCTTTATTTTTATTTGTAACATTGCCATTAACAATTGTTCCAACCGTATGAATCACATATTTACTTGGCAAATTGTATGCACTTGTAATTTTTGCATTTCCAGTTTCTTCTTCGTGACCTTGATTTAATATTATATCATTGCACTCGTTTCTTAATTGTATTCCTGCATAAGTGTGAATGATATTATCAATACAATTATGACATGGTATATAGCAACCGGTAAGTCCACTGTTGGCAGCATTTACTATTGCATCGCATTTTAATGTTGTAATATCGCCCTGCCACAAATAAATTCCATCCTCAACTTGAGTTAAATCTTTTATATCAGCAATTCCCTTAGCTCTTGTTTCTTCCTTCAGATACTCATCTTGCACATTCAAAAAATCAGCACCAATAGGTGCAGGATATCGCACATTAAAAAGACTCCTAAGTAAATTTTTTTGTTCTAATTCATCACTTGGAATTTTAACATCATTATACTTGTTGTTCTCAGCCAATAAATATTTAATTAAATATAATCTTTTTTCTTCTTGATTCATATAAAAATAAACTTTAAAACCACTCTTACGAGTGGTTTATTAGACATATTATTTAATTAATTAATATATTATTCCATCAGTTCCAGTATACTCTTCAAGCGATTTTTCTTTTGTTTGGATACATATATAGCTTATAGGAGAATTTGCATCAGCAAACAATTGCCTCTTTCCTGCAGGTGATATACGAATAAAATCTCCAGCATTCAATTCTACTTTGTCTCCATCAATTTCAAATCTACCTTTGCCAGATATTATGTAGTACACTTCTTCATTTTTCTTATGTGCATGCACAAATGGAACACTTGCTCCAGCAGGTAAATTATTAACACTAATTTCTGATCCTGTAAGACCAATTTTATCATGTAACTCCAATCTAGCATCATTTCCAGAACTAATTTTTGCATAATTTGACATAATTTTCACCTTCCTTTTTTTCATTTAGTAAATCTATATTACTTAGTTTTACTCGAATTGTTAATTTGTCATTTTTGAATTAGCATTTTCAAAACTTTTACATATTTTCTCAAGTCCCTCTTCCATCACATTTATTTGTTCTTTTGTAAAATCTTTATAAAATATTTTATTCATTTTCTTTGATACATTGTTAAAGTTCTTTGATAAGTTCCGAGCCTTCTTTGTCAAAGAAATCATTGTCTGTCTTTTATCATTCTCATCTTTAATTCTAACAATCAGCCCATCATTTTCCATATTTTCGAGTATCGTAGTAAGTGATGTAATTGCGAGACCAGTTTCTTTAGATATTATTTTTATTGGAACTTTATCTTTATCCCACAAAATATATAGTATTCTTCCTTGCGTACCATTAAAAGCTTCTACACCTTCTTCTGCTAATATCTTTTCAAAAACCCTATCATTCAAATATTTTATCTTTGAAATTAAAAAGCCACCTTTAATCTCCATAAAAATACTCCTATATAGTAGTATATATTATTATAATTAATTTGTCAATAGTTTTTTCATAATTATTATTTAATAACTATATAATTTCATAACCAAAAGCATTTTGCAAGCAACTTACTTAACTACACTTATCTCCACCTCCATATTCACATTGTTAGTATAGTTCTCAATTCCTATTTCAAATTCCCCAAGTTTCAATACTACATCAATTTCCACATTGTCTTATTAATGGAATATAATCATGTATACTACAAATATCTCTTTTAATATACAAAGAGAAATCCCCTTTTTAGTATTATTTGGACTTCTACTCCATTTTATATTAAATTTGGCTTTCTATCAAATTTTTAAAAAATAATGCGGTTCGCCACCATTATTCCTCTAAACATTTCGCTAATCTTATTTATTCGGTTTTCTATATCTCTTTTATACATAATTTATAATTTCTCCCAAAATCTAAGTTTATTATAAATGTAAATTCCGAATTAGCCAAGAGATTGTTCCGAATTTGCCATTTATTGATTCCGAATTTTCAAGCGACTTTTAGGTAAATTGCCGATTTTCTGGGTGAGTTTTTAGGAAATTTGCCGATTTTTCAAGCGACTTATTAAACTACGCTTATCTCCATATCCATTTCGGAATGTATTGTTTTGCCAGTAATTATTAGAAGAAGCGTTTGTTCCCACAGACATATTTAAAATAAATCCAATAATTATTGCCGTCATAACATATACTAGAGATCTTAAAATGCTGTTGTCCTTCTTGCCAATTCCTTTTAATGCATTTGCAAGATTATGATCCACAAATGCAAAAAATATAAGCATAGATACATTTTCAAAAAAAACAAGTGCTGCAGGTTTTTCATAATCTAGAAATGCAAAATGAGTTTTAAATGTAATATAATTTATAATTCCGCTTTTTAAAAACAAATAAAACCCATATCCAGCTATCACTGTAAATAATGCAAGCATTATACTTCTAATCGGATTTTTTATCTTGGCTGCCATAACTCCAATATGCATACCAATGTGAAGACCCATAAGTATGAAGGCCCAGTATGAAAATGCTAAATGAATTACTCTTGCAGTATTTACATTTATTAAGTTATATAGAAATGGCACTGCATGATTACTCATTGAAATTCCAGAAATTGCTGTGAGTGCAAATGAAATTAAAAGCAAGAAAGTTATAATACTATTTATAATTCTATACGGGTTATACTTGCCACTAAATATTGCACTATACCATTTTCTATTTAACACTTGATGAACTATGACAAGTGTAACCATACTAATACCAAGCCACTCATGTGCTGCTTCACCAGTTACTTGGTAGGCCATGAGAGGGATAAGTGTTAATGTCATCAGTACATCAATTATTCTTTTAATTCTATTCATCTAAAAACCTCAATCGTGTGGGTGAACTATGCGAGCCCCTACAATAATTATTTATTACTATTAATAAAGTTCTGGATATTATTTGTATCAGCGCTACTATTCAATCTCTCACCAGTTACAAAATTTCCGCCAACAGCAAGAGTTCCAAGATTTGATCCACTTCTTCCTATACCACTTCCACCTGAAGTGCAGAATGGTATAACCTTTTTACCATCAAAACTATATTTTTCTACAAAAGTAGCCATAATCCTTGGTACATCTCCCCACCAAATAGGATAGCCAAGGTAAATTGTTTTATATTGATCTAAAGATATATCATCACTTCCTATCTCAGGACGAGCATTTGGGTCATCCATTTCTTTGCTACTTCTACTATTTCTATCGTTCCAATTTAAATCTGCACTACTATATGGATTCTTTGGTACTATCTCATATATATCTCCACCTGTAAGCTCTGCGATTTTCTCTGCAACTTTTTTTGTTGTACCTGTAGCTGAAAAATATGCTACTAAAATTTCATTTGTTGGCATTTCACCCTCCTCATTTGAATTAACTTTTGCTTTTTCTACTACTGTTTCTTTAACTTGTTCTGTAGTTTGCTCTACTGCCTTAGTTGTTGTTTCCTCTTGTTTCTTTGTTGTTTTTGTTTCAGCAGTTGTTGTATCATTAATTGTTGTTGCTTCAATAGCATTTGTTGCAACACTAGTTTGATTTGAACTTCCGCATGAACTCATAAATACTGCACTACATATAAGCAAACTCATTAATGTTAATTTTAAATTTCTCATTTCTTAATCTTGTATAATATAATTATTAAATTCTTATATAAGGAAATATTTTCAAAAAACAAGTTTTTTCAATACTCGCTTTTTTATTTCCCATTAAATAATAACTTATTAAACATTCTCCTTTCATTTTATTCATTTTTTTATAATATATTTTTTTTGTATATAATACTTTTTATTGATAATATATTATACTTTTATATTTTATATCATACTTTTCAAAATTTATTTCATTTATATATACTTTTTAATATTTTATATATTTACTATTTCTATTTTCGTATAAACTTATCATTGCCTTCCATATTAGTATCATCTTTTATATATTTTTCAACAGTCATATGTAAATCATATTTGTTTCTAAGTTCCATTATCTTTTTCATAGTATCAGAGTGATGATGTTCATCAAGTGCTTCTTGATTTTCCCAACTGTCAATTAAAAGAATTGTACTATCATCATTTAGCGGTATAAAATATTCATATCTAAGATTACCTTTCTTTAACCTTATCTCATCAACTATACCACTACTTATCATTTCTTCAGCAAATTTTTTCGCATTTCCATTCTCACTCTTATAATATATGTTAAATGCCAGTGCTGTCTGAACTATTTTTTTCATTTATATTTCCTTTCAATATCCTTGGGTTTGCAGTGCTTCGCCCATACAATGGTTCCAACTACGATGTGTATGCGTAAATTCTACGAGCCTCAATCGTACGGGCGAGCTATGCGTGCCCACATAACTATACAGTAATTAAATTTATAACGAAGCCTGCAATTAATGAAAACACTACAGTATATGCTATGTAAATCACAAAATTTTTAATACCAAGACATATCTTAAGCGCCCCAAGATTTGTAATTTTAGTTGCAGGTCCTGTAATCATAAATGAGGTTGCTGCACCCATACTCATACCTCGTGATAACCAGTCACGAAGTAAAGGTATAGTTCCACCGCCACACACATAAAGTGGTACACCTATAGTTGCAGCCATTAAAACTCCGAGTGCTTTGTTACCACCAAATAATTTTATCATCATATCTTCTGGCACATGTAATTGAAAGATGGCTGATAATATTATACCGATTAAAAAATATGGTCCTGTCGCTTTAACATTTCTCCATACATTCTTTATATATCGCATCAACAAATTATTGTCAGTATCTCTACTTTTTATAGGTTCATCAAATTTTGAAAAGTCAAAAAACTTTTTATTTTTCTTTTGATAAAAAAGATATACAAGTAAGCCTGCAACTATTCCACACAATGTACAAGTTATAACTCTAATCATAACCATCACATTTCCAAGTGCCATGCTATATATTATAAGTTGTGGATTTAGAAGTATAGACGCCATACAAAAACTGGCTATATAATCTTCTCTCATACCTTTCTTTTCAAATGAGGCTGCTATAGGAATAGTTCCATACATACAAAGTGGTGAAATGATTCCTAAGGTACAAGCGGGAATGATACCAAGTAATCCCCACTTCTTCTCATTTGTCTCAGACATAATTTTATGAATTTTGTCTTTTGCAAATACAGATATAAATGATCCGATGAGAATTCCGATAAGCCAGTAAATAAAAAGTTGTCTAAGTTGCACATCGATATAGTACCAAAGATATATAATTTCTCTTTTAATTAATTCCATATTCTACATTCGGGCTCGCATAGCTCGCCCATACAACAACACGCCATGCTCACCATACACCGTACGGGCGAGCTGTGCGAGCCCCCACACCGTACGGGCGAGCTGTGCGAGCCCTAGCAACTAATCTATGCTTACAAGTTCGTACTCACGAGTACCAAGACCGATTGCTACTGCATGCTCTAAAGTGTGCTCGCCGTGTTGTTGATTAATTCTATTAACTAAAGATTCTCTTCCATCTGCTTTATATACTAAGTCAAGGCAAGCTTGGTCGAGTGCAACTGGATCATTTGAAGCGAGAATACCTATGTCGTGAATATCTGGTTCTGCTGGTTCACCATTACAGTCGCAGTCAATTGATAATCGATTCATAACATTTATATAAGTTATCTTCTTTCCATTATCATAATAGTCAGACATTCCTTTTACCATCTCAGCAAGAGCTTCAAGCCAATCATCTTGTTTATCATACCATATACTTCCAGAAGTTTTTGTACCAGCTGTGTGAACTAAAACTTTTCCTGTAGATGATGACATACCTATGCCAACGTTTTTAATTGCTCCGCCATATCCAGCCATTTGATGACCTTTGAAATGCGAAAGAACCAACACGCTATCATACTTTGTGAGATTTTTTCCTGTGATAAGTCTTGTAAGTCTCTTTCCACCAACAACTGGTATATCCATATCGCCAGTCTCATCCATTATGTCAACTTCTGCTATGTCAGTGTAGCCATGGTCCTTTGCAACTTGTTTATGCATAGCTGTCTCTGATCTTGCACCACCATAAGCAGTGTTACATTCTATAATTGTGCCATTGAGCTTTTTAACTAAGTCGCCTATAAGATCTGCTCTTAAACAATTACTTCTTGGTGGCTCACCTGTTGAGATTTTAACTCCTACCTTTCCTTCCGGTGTCCAGCCCAATTTTTCATAAATTTTAACAAGTGAATCTGCTGTTATTTCTTTTGTAAAATATACTATTGGTTTCATACTGTTTCCTCCAATATTATTTGTTGAAACTTTTGTTTCATTTAGTTGCAATTCATCAGCAACTACATTAGATTCTAATTTTGTTTCTTCCATTTTAACTGCCGTTGTCTCTTTTTTTGTTGTTTCAACAGTAGTCTCTACTACTTTTTCTGTTTCTGGTATCATTGTAATCTTGTTTTGATTGCCACATGAAGACAAAACAACCATTAACAAGACTAATGTTAAACTTATAATTTTTTTCATTTTTTTACTTCTCCTTAATTACTATTAATGAGGGCTCGTATAACTCGCCCCTACAAAATTTCTTTTACTTTTTTAGAATTACTATTGAAATGGACAAGTCCAGTTTTGTTTAGTGCAAGCATAAGTGATGGTATAAATATAAGTTGGAAAATAATTCCTGGAATTGCATTTAAGAATGCTCCCGCCATAAACATTTGAAATGTAAAGGCTTGACCATTAACTCCGAGTAAAATCATTTGCACTACTCCCCACACAAGTCGTCCTGCAATCATTGCAATTATTAAAGATTCATATAGTGCGATGATGCATTTCCATCTTGAATTTTGATACACATATCCTACTACAAATCCATAAGTCGCAAGCTCAAATGCCATAGATATTGCAGTTGGATAAAGTGGTGGCATACCAAAGGCAAAGTGTCTAAGTATTGGAAGAATTAATCCAACTACAAGACCATACCACGGTCCAACTATAAGTCCACAAAGTAATACAGGTAAGTGCATAGGCAAAAATGCATTGCCAAGTGCTTTAAGTTGACCTGTAAGAAGTGGGAGCACAAGACCAAGTGCTATGAATAGTGCTGATAAAGTTAATTTTTTTGTTTGATTATTCATTTTTTTCTCCTTTTTAGGGCTCGCATAGCTCGCCCATACAATTAGTGATTAAGCTTGACCAACATGTGGGAGGATGATATTCACACCAACGATGATTGTTTATCCCTACAATATTCTCATCATAAAATTATATGTAAGTTTATATATTGTGTTTTTATTCCACTTATGTCCTGCTAATTCCATTGCCTTCATTTGCTTATCTGTTACATGAGAATATGGATATAATGCATAGATAAATGGATAAAACATATAGATGATGTCGTTTATATCCTTTTTACTTAATAAAGGATTGAATTTTGATAATAGTTTTGAAAATGTAGCTATGGTTTTTAAATATGCTACTTTAAATGATGTGAGACATTCAAGTCTGCTATTTTCTTCCATGTCATAATTATTCATCGCCATAAGTTTTAAAAGCATTACTCTCTTTTCCAATGTCTTTGCAATGTTGTCAGCAAAAGAACTCTTTGTAAACTTTTTAACTGACATAAGTATTTCTTCCAAGTCATCATTCCAGATATAATACTCTTTTTCATATAGGGCAAGAAATATCTCTTCCTTAGTCTCAAAATAATTATATATTGATGCTCTAGTAAATGTAGTTTCTTTAGCAATATCCTTTATAGTAATGTCTCTAAAACTCATTTTTTTATATAGTTTTTCGCATGCCAACACAATTTCTTCTTTTCTTTTTATAGAAATATCATTGTTTTTAATTGCTTTAGTTTTTTCTTTTGTTATCTCTTTCATCTCTTTCATCTTTTTCTCCATAAAAACTGACACCGTGTCAGCAATGATATTCTATCACATCACTGACACGGTGTCAATATATTTTTTTAATATTTTTATTGAAGAACTATGCCTCCATTTGGTGATATTACTTGGCCAGTAAGATATGGTGCATTTAAAATATATTGAAGAGCTCCAGCAATGTCAGACACATCACCGATGTATCCTTCTGGTATAGTTGAAGCAAGCGCTTTTAATTCATCTTGATTAACACCACGAAGCATATCGGTCATTATCATACCTGGTGCTATCGCATTTACACGAATACCTTTCCCTGCAAACTCAAGAGCGAGAGCTCTAGTAAGTCCGATTATGCCTGCCTTTGAAGCGCAATAATCAGCTTGATTGATAACTCCAATGAGGCCGCCTATTGAAGAAGTATTTACAATTGAGCATTGATTGCCTTTACTTGAATGATTAATCATATAAGGAAGTGTAAGATGTGTCATATGCAAGAAACTCATAAGATTTGTATTGATGACATTTTCATATTGTTCTCTTTTAATGTCAATCCAATTGCAATTATTTGTGATGCCAGCATTATTGACTAAGACATCAATCTTGTCACCAAATTTTTCAACAGTAGCTTTTACAAGTTTTTCGCAATCTTCATACTTGCTAACATCAGCTTTTACAACTAATGTTTCAACCCTATAGTCGCTACTTATCTTCGCTGCTAATTTGTCTGAAAGTTCTTTTGAAGAATCACTTCTATAATTTATGACTACATTGTAGCCTTCTTCCCCTAACTTAAGAGCCATAGCTTCACCTATACCTCTTGAGCCACCTGTAATAATTGATACCTTTTTCATATCAATTTCCTCCTATATTTTTATATTGAGTGAATAATATCCACTCATAATTATGGGCTCGCATAGCTCGCCCATACGATTAATGTAATGCATCTACAATGATAATTTTTCTATTGCTTTATTGGCATTCATAAGTCTCATGCTATTTAAAACTGCTATTATCATAACTCCTACATCTGAAAATACAGCTATCCACATATTTGAAATTCCAAACATAGATAAGATTAAAACCAAAAGTTTTATACCAATTGACATAAATATATTTTCATAAACTACTTTCATTATATTCTTTACAAGTAAATAGGTTCTTGGCACACCTATTATGTCATCATTCATAAGAACTATATCAGAAAGTTCTATCGCTGTATCTGATCCAACACCGCCCATCGCAATTCCTACATCAGCACGAGTTATACAAGGGGCATCATTTACACCATCCCCTATGAATGACAATTTACTATCTTTGATAAGTTCTTCTACTATTTTAAGTTTTTCATTTGGAAGTAGACTTGAACGATATTCATCAATACCAATCTTACTTGATACTTCTTTTGCAGTGCTTTCTCTATCTCCAGTAAGCATAATAGTTTTTGTTGCTCCAAGTTTTTTGAGAGCAGCAATAGACCTTTCCGCATTTTCCTTTATCACATCATCTATCAAAATGTGACCTTCATATATTCCGTCCATAGCTACATGCACTATAGTCCCTACATCCTTACACTCGATATAGTCAATGTTGTTGTCCTTCATGAGTTTATCATTGCCAGCTAATATCTTTTTACCTTCTACTACACCACTAAGTCCTCTTCCACCAATTTCAACAACATCACTCACTTTATCAGCGCTTATATCTTTTCCATAATATCTAAGTATAGATTTTGCAATTGGATGATTTGAGAAAAATTCTATATGTGCTACAAGTCGCATAAACTCATCTTCACTCATCTTACAATGATGAATACCTACAACTTCAAAAACTCCTTTGGTCATAGTTCCTGTTTTGTCGAATGCAAATGTTTTAACTTTTGACAATGCCTCTACATAATTAGTTCCCTTTATAAGTATACCCATCTTTGACGCTGCGCCAATTCCTGTAAAAAATGCGAGTGGCACACTTATAAGTATTGCACAAGGACAACTAATAACAAGTATAGTAAGTGCTCTATATGCCCAAGTTGCAAAATCTGGCTTTACATGCATAAATAAATATTGCACAAGTGATGGCAAGGCAAATGTAAGTGCAGAAATGATACATACTATAGGTGTATAAACTTTTGCAAAACTTCTTATAAATGTTTCTGATTTAGATTTTTTCTCTGTCGCATTTTCAATCAAGTCTAAAATCTTGCTTGCAGTTGAATCCTTAAACTCTTTTTTTACTTGAACTTTGATAACCTTATCATTATTCATAAGTCCACTTGCTACACTATCGCCTACTGTCACATATCTTGGTATACTTTCACCAGTTATCATTGCAGTATTTAAAGTAGTAGCACCTTCTATAATCTCACCATCTATAGGTATTTTCTCATAAGGATTTATAAGTATGATGTCTCCAATTTTTAATTCTTCTGGCTTTACAACTTTGACATTGCCATCATTATAGAGATTTGCAGACTCAGGCATAATCTTAACAAGTGATTTAATGCTATCCCTACTTTTATCCATAGAGAAGTCTTCAAAGAGCTCACCAAGTTGGAAAAATATCATAACAGCTATCGCTTCATTAGTTTCTCCTATAATAAATGCACCAATTGATGCAATAGTCATGAGCACATTTTCATCAAGGCCTTCACCTCTTATTATACTTTTAAATGCATTTAAAATTATCTCATAACCACAAATTATATATGCAAGTATTGAAACATAAAGTGTATACTTTTCATCTAACTTAAGTAAATGTGCTGCTGCAACAAGAATTACAGCAATTATCATTCGTGCTATATTAAATTTAGAGTTCTCATTCTCATGTTCTTCATGCTCTTTGTGTTCATCGTTAATATTACTTTCTTCAATTCTTGACTCGCTAACCATATTTGGCCACATCTCCTTTTACTTCTATACATTGTTTTTCATTATAACATATTTAAAATTAAAAAACAAATTTTAAATGATTCAATCATAGGCAAAACTATTAATATAAAGGGTGTCCCTAAATTTCAAATAATATACCCCGTCCCCAAATTTAAATTATAAAATGCTATAATTTAGCAATGATAAAATTGAAATATAAAACTATAGAGTTTAATGGTTTGACTATTAATTATGCTAAATATAGACGGAATAGAAACATCCGTCTTAGTATTGATGGGAATGGTATTATCAAACTTACTTGCCCATATTATGTAAGCGATGAAGAATTATTGTCATTCATAGAAGAAAAAGAAAAATGGATTAGGAAATATCTTAATAAAGTTGATAATGCAACAAATCTATCTTCTTTTCCACCCTTAAATAAATCTAAAAAGCAAGAACTGTTACTCAGGATTTCTAATTTTGTGGAAAAATATGAATATCTTATGAATGTACATGTAAATAATATTAGTTTGCGAAAGATGAAAACACTTTGGGGAAGTTGCTCTTTTAAAGATGGCAGCATAAGATTTAATTCTTATTTATATTATATGAGTGACTATTTTTTAGAATATATTGTCGTCCACGAAATGACACATTTATTTATACCAAATCATAGCAAAAAGTTTTATGAAACGGTAAAAAAATATCTGCCTGACTACAAAAGCAGATGGAAAGAACATAAAAATATTATAATAAGTGAGTCACCAAATTTAAAATAATATTTTCCATAACAAAATTTAAGTCAAAATTTTTAAAGTGGTGTAATTTGTTATACTCGCAACGCTTATGATGTAATTTAAAAAATTTATTGAATACACATGATATGTTTCTCCTAAAAAGTCTAGTTGCATATAATCATAAAACTCATTAGATATAATTGTATTCTGTTTTTTCATATCTATGGTGCTTATGTTTTTAGGTTCTATATATTTTTCGCTACTTGAAGCTTTAAACAAACTTTCTTTAATAGTCCAAAGTCTCGTAAGTCTTTCTATTTTCTCTTGATCATCTTTTCCATTTAGTATGTATTCTTTCTCATCTTCATTATATGCATAATCTATTATATTCATATTCTTGCCATTTACAAATTCTATATCTATTCCAATTTTTTCCTCAGCCTTTACAAAAACTACATAATCTTTTGAATGGCTGACATTAAAACACAATCCATTTTCAATATAAGGTTTTTTTAATTTATTATACTTTATATCGCTCTCTTCTATTTTCAAATTATTGTAAATTAAAATTCCAGCAAGAAGTGACAAATCTCTTGACTCTTCTGATTTATACTTAAGTGCCTCTTCGTATCTTTTAGGTAAATGTTTTTTTATTATGTTTAAGTCTATATTAGAAGCATCTTTTTTTAAATATTTTATTTCTATTTCTTTTATAACTTACTATATATTATATCTAACTT
>JAEEGL017383464.1_pt1 | contig 122588 bp, 64 predicted proteins | sample 9134231 | NCBI WGS metagenome assembly JAEEGL01 (sample SAMN16246548, study PRJNA631951) | gut metagenome | biome: gut microbiome; feature: rumen; material: fiber-attached | host: Bos | place: Iran: Karaj | collected 2018-10 | reverse complement strand
TCCGCGCGCTTTACGACCGCCTGGCTTCCGTTTTCCGCCTCCTGTCGGTTCTATCCGCGCCCTTTACTACCGCCTCGCTTCCGTTTCCCGCCGCCCGGCGGTACGATCCTCGCACTTTACTACCGCCTGTCTTCCGTTTTCCGCCTCCTGGCGGTACGATCCTCGCACTTTACTACCGCCTGGCTTCCGTTTTCCGCCTCCTGGCGGTACGATCCTCGCGCGGTACTATTCTCGCCCTTTACTACCATTCTCCAACAAACTACCGCCCACATGTTAGAAGCGCATCACGATCCCGAGTCTTCCGGCCTCGGCCACGAGCTCAGTCCTTGTGTGGAAGCCAGTCTTTTTCAGCATGTTCTCCACGTGGCGCTTGATGGTTCCAGCGGAAATGCCAAGCCGCGCGCCGATCTCCGCGTTACTGTCGCCCGTGATCAATTCCTTCAAGATCTGCAGCTCGCGATCCGTAAAGTCATGATTTGTCACCGCTCCGATGGATACGCAGGGCGTCTCGTCAGGATAGATACTCTCTCCCGCCATGGTGCGGTCGCAGACGTTCAGGATCGTGTCCTTCTGCGCCTCCTTGTACCAAAACGAATCCACGCCAATCCGCCGCGCCCTTTCCAGCCAGGAAAATTCCGGCATGGAAGTCACGATGATCACCTTGATCTGCGGGAATTCCCTCTTGATCTCTTCCGCAGCGTCAAGTCCATTGCTTCCAAGGGCCGTGCAAACGTCCATCAACACCAGGTCGATCCCGCCGGCCCTGCAAAGGTCTGCCGCCAGCGAAGCATTGGTCAGCGTGCCTGCAAGCTCATAATTTTCACTCGATTGAATATAGATTTCAAAGAGTTGTCTCGGCATCTCCTGATCTTCCACGATCAACACCCGATACGCCATCTTTCATCCTCCGTACGCAATATAATCCCATCGTCCTCACTCATCCGCGCAAGCAATTTCATTCGCTCCGACGACCTTGTGTTTTCCCCCAACCGGATCATCCGCGTGGGCATTTTCATCTACGCCCGCGGTATCCGCACCGTGAGGCAAAACTCCGGCTGCGACGCGATCTCCATGCTTCCGCCGGCCCTTTCCAGCCGTTGCCGAAGATTGACAAGTCCTCCGGCCGCCCGCACGGGCTCCGCGGGGGGAATGCCGTCATTTTTATAAATGACAGTCTTCGTCCCGTCAGTCTCTGCCTTCGCCGTGACAAAGAGTTTTTGCGCCTTGGCATGCTTTACGGCATTGACCATCGCCTCTCGCGTCGCCGCCACAAAGAGCGCCAAAGCTTCCTGCGTCATTGTAAGATCCCCATCCGTCAACAATTCGATTCCCATGGATGCCGCGATGACGTGAAGATCCCTAAGCGCTTCCGCATCCGAAGTCCCTTGGGCTTCCCGGCAAAGGAGCAATGCATTGTTTTTCCAGGCGAGAAGCGCCTTCTTTCCTTCCTCCACGTCACCCCTGGCCATGGCAGTTCTGGTCGCCAAAAGGAGACGGTTCATCTCGTCATGAATACTCATTTTTGCCGAAAGGATTTCCTCCCTGCGAACGGTATCCCGCTGCTCGGCGTGATATTCCGTCAAATGCTTTTGGAACTCCCGAAGCCTTTCGTTTTCCGCCTGAAGCTGCCTTGTTTTTCCATAAAGCTCCGTCAGATCAGCCGCCAAAATCTCCCATACGTCTTCACCCGCAAATGATACCCTGCGTTTGGAAAAGCCTTTGGTCCGGCCATTTCCCATGGTGATGATCTTCGATTCATCCATGCCCAAAACCGCACCGGCAAATTCCTCCCCGTTGCGAAGGGCCCTTCCCGTCAGCATCCTGCAGATCTCCTGCATGCTTCCGTTTACAAGAATGCACTGTCCGCCCTCTCGGTAATAGCAAATTCCTTCCGTCAGTTTTTCAAAACTCTCCTGAATGGACAAAGGCGTAACGTGCATTTGATTCCAGCGGAGATTCCCGTAGGAATTCCAGACTGCGATCCCCCAAAGGGGCAAGAACGCCAGCCAAAGCTGCCACGGTCTTATCAAAGTCTCGAAGCCCTTAAGCACCGCATAGGCGAAGCTCAGGATCACCGTACCGGCACAGACCAGGCACAGGGAAATGATAAAGAATAACCGCTTTTTTTGCCGCAGCGAAAGCACCAGATTACATATGCCCAGCAGGAACAGGAAAATGCTTACCGCACCGATTCCGTTCCACTGCCAAAGAGTTTCCGCGTTTCCATTGATCACCGGACTTCACCCCCTTCCAAGAGGGAAAGTCTTGCGTAGCATGCGTCGTCCTCCCATTGCAGGGAAACCGCCGACGTCAAGTCTTCCGGAAAATCAATTCTTTCACCTTCCAAAACCACCTTGCACTCAACCTTCGTGAGGCGCACGTAGACACCGCGTAAGTTTTCGCCCATGCACTCAAGCATTCTCTGCAGCGTCTCATATGCGTTCAGGGCCAGCCGTGAAGCAATCTCGCCCTCCGACTCATCCCTTTTGGACACGCTGACGCCAAGCTCCGAAAGGGCGTGCAGGGTTTCGGACGTTGCAAGGTTCAATTCCACGACTGGAAGCGTTTCATGCCCCTCCGCCAAAAGCATCAGATTGGCAAATCTCTTTAAGAAAGTGCCATAAAAGCAAATCCAGCGCATGCTCTCCTGATACCCCTCATTTTCCGCCATCTGCTCTTCCGCCATTTGCGCAAGTGATGCTATCTTCTGTGACCTTGTCCGTACTGCTTCCGCTATCTTGTCATATACCCGGTTCTTCTCATCTATGGCGGCTCTTTTGATCTGATCCTCATTCTTTAACCGGATCAATTCCGTTTCCTCCGACAGCCGCTCTTCCAATTCCTTCAATTCCTCATTCAGTGCGTTTAGCTTGGAGACGTCGCTCTGCCAATAGACGAAGCCTCCGCGGATCGGCGCACGCCGAAGCACTGTATTTTCATTAAGCTGCACGTCGGCGTTCATTTGCTCCTTAGTGAGTTTGACTGCCGTTGCGGATGAGAATTTTACGTTTCCGTCTGCGTCCGTGATCTGCACGGCAAGGTCACTGTTGTTGAACAGCTCGTCATAGCCCTCGTTCGACGGGATCAGGCCAATGCAAATGCAACATTCCCAGAAACACGTCACGACAAAGCTTGCGACTTCCGGGAACTCAACCACGTTAATTCCGTTCCATTTGGGCGGCATTCCGAGGACGTAAAGAAAAGAATACAGAAAACCCAATCCAATGGGAATCAGTGGCACCCAGAACAAGCTCTTCCCAGGGGAGACGTGACATTTCTTTGTCAGTACAACCACGGATCCCGCAAACATCAGGATCGTCCATGCCGCCACCGCGTAATAGACAAGGCCATACTGATAATCCGAATCCCAGTTTTGAAGTCCGGGCAAAAAACGGAAAACCATTTGGTGAAAGTCATTGGTCAACACGCATGCCAAGAGCCCCCCGGAAACGATTCCCGTGAGCGCGCGCAGTCTCTCAAAAATCTTTTTTCCGTCGGCGTCCATGGCCAGAGCCGCCCAGAAGGATATCGTCGGTAAAAAGAGCATGGGGAAATAGTAGAGATACCAAAGCATCCTCACCGCCAGATCGTTTCCGTGAAAGGCATAGTACTTCAGACATCGCAATAAAAAAAAGATGACGATCATCCACGCGACTGCCGTGAGCAATCTGCGCATCCTACCGTCAGCAATCCGGTTCGACAATCTGCCCGCGTAAGCGACGGCAAGACTGACGTAATATACGGATGTCAAGGTTTGCATGGGCGTATTCCGGTTCAGCACGTCAAAAAAACCTCCCAAAAAGAGAAGCAGCAAAAACAAGATCATGTGACGAAACGTTTTCTTGACTGGTTTTTTCATATTCCACCAACGCAAAAAGGCCCGCGGATACAATTCCCCGAGCCACGCTTGAGCTTATTCTTAACTAATGTTTTTACATTAAGGTTCGTCGTCTTCTGGATCATCCGGAAGCTGAATACCATTAGTAGAAGAAGTGCTACTGGTAGTAATAACGTCCTCAACTTCAAAACGGATAACTTCTACTGCAATTTCATCAAATACTTTCTTGTTCACAATAGAACCTCCTTACTCATAAAAAGATTATAACTGGTTTTATTATAGTATAGCTTGCTTAGTTTGTAAAGTTTTTTTTATCGTTTTTCAAGTCTTGTCACATTTCCGGTCCGTTCTGTCATCCTCGTGCACGACAAGTCCCAAAGCCTTCGCATTGACCGCCAGCTCCAGTCTGTTCACGTAACCTGTTTTATTAAGCATGTTTTGAACGTGCCTCTTGACCGTGTTGAGGGAAATGCCATACTTTTCAGCAATCTCCTCGTTAGAACGATTCGTTGTAAGTTCCCTAAGGATTTCCAATTCCCGTTCCGTCAGGGCGGATTTCATCGTGTCGCCAAATTCCGGATCCGGTGCCTCACCAGGATACACGGACTCGCCGCGCATGGTGCGGTCCATGACCTCCAAAAGAGAACTCTCATCATATTCCTTGAACCAAAAACTGTCAATCTTCGCCTTCTTCGCCTTTTCGATCCACTGGTACTCAGCGGTCGAAGTAGCTAGTATGACACGGATTTTAGGATCATTATTCTTAATGGTCTCAGCGCACGTAAGTCCGTCCAGCCCGCGTTTCATCATGACGTCCATAATGACAAGGTCCACCGGATTTCCCCTGCAGTAATTCACGGCCTGCTCCGCCGTGGCAAGGGACGCCGCAAGCTCATACTCCGAGGACATCTTAACGTACATTTCAAAGAAGCCTCGTGCCACGTACTGATCATCCGCAATTACCACCTTGATCTTTTCGCCCACTTTCCCACCTCCTCCACACTCATTATACACAAAATGCGGGTGATTTTCATCACCCGCAAGAACCATTTTTTAATAAGGGGCACGGGGGCGGTTCTGCTGACCCATATGCCATGATTTATTGCGTTGATCCAGCGAATACTGCCGCGCTGTCACCGTAACGCATCATTGCGTTGAGCAGGTTGTCGAGATTCGGAAACTCCCTGCCCCTCATGGATGCGACGTAGGACTCGATGCTGTAACGGTACGTGTTGCTGACTTTCTTGGTTCCCTTGATCACGGTCGCATAAATGGGCTTTCTCATTTGACCTGCGTTAAGAGTGGCAAAGGTTACGACGTAACGTCCATTATCATCTACGTCGCTCACCCTAATCGGGGATGCGCCGATCACGTTCTGTCCATTCTCATCATCCGTGATTATCACGCGAAGCCCCGTCGGATCTTTCGTCATGATCTTAAACTGGACGTTGACTGCCGCCTCAAGGTACAGTGCCGCTGTTTCAATGCTTGCCAGCTCATTCTCCGCATTCACCTTCCGGAAGTTCTTTTTCCTTATGCTGTTACACTTCACGTCCGTATTTACGTTCGTTCCCATGCTTCTTTGCTCATCCGAGAGGAACGCGCTGACAAGACTGTTTGTCCTATAGTTCGAATAGACCTGGGCCGCGTCGCCATAGTGCAAAATGTCTACCAACAATCTGCGGAAGGCTGCCCACTCATCTCCTTGGTACTTTTTGTTACCAAGCACGTTCTTACAATACTTCTCGATGGAATACTCCGTGGACACTCCCTCAACCAACTGACGATCAGAGTTATAGGCGCATGGTACCACCGTGATCACGTCGCCCATCATTTGCGGCGCCACCCTAATGCTGAAAACCAAGTGTTCGCCGTCACTGCTAACGGAATACTCCTCATTCACGCTCTCCGCGCCATTTATCGTCACCAAAAGGAACGGATCCTCATACCATTCCGCCACTGCCGCCGGCACCTTAAAATCTATTGCAATAGTGTCATATAACGTCAGGGATTTTTTTGCGATCACAAGCCTGTCATCACGGATCACGTTTCTGGTTTTAAACCATCTGCTGATCATAATCTGCCCGTCGTCAACGGGGATACATTCGTAACGATACGCGGCGCAATTATATTCCAGCTCCTTCTCTTTATCTCCGGAAATGGAAGCAAGATACTCACTGTCAATCATCTGCGCGATCTCTCCGTTGACTCTGATCTTTCCCTTATACATTTCCTCGTCAGTTACAAGTACGTAGGGAGAAACCGATCGCAAGAAGCCTATGTAATAATACAAGTAGCCACCTTCAAACTCCGTTCCCGGATCGCAAATGCTTTGGGGTTTGCCGTCTAACGAATACTTTACCCACATTTCGTCGGCGAGTTCGTAATTCACGTTTGCCGGAACGCTCGCAGCAGTGACTACTTCTCCAACCTTAGGCTTCTTTAGGTTACAAATTTCCAAATCTCCAAAGTATTCGATGACCCAGCCTTCCGCCTTAAACGCGCCGGTAATCCATAAGGTGCCGTCCGCATCCCGGTATCGCTCGGTGACGCACTCGGAATCCCCATTGATAAATACCGGCAATTCCTCCGCCGACAAGTTTTCCGAGTCCGCAGCACTGGGGAATTCATATCCATGCTTTGCCTGCAAATGCACCCTGTAATAATATGTTTTTCCCCTGACAAAAGTATTAACCGGGCTTTCGCCGTTACTCTTTGCATACCAGCCCTGGCTTAGGATCTCATAACGATTCTCATCCACCACGAATACCTTGCCGTTTGCATTCGAACCAGACTCTTTATCATAGGGAAGCGTCAGGGAATCGATGCTTACGTGCTTGATCTTATAGCCCCCCACGTGGTAATCAATGCACATGTGAGGAAGCGTCTCACCGTAATGATCCCGGTCCGTCCAACCGAGCGTCCCCGAGTACGTCGTCATTGGACCGGCACAGATCTTATGATGGTCTCCGTCATAATAGGTGATTCCATCCTCCGTCTCAGTAAACACGTAGCCCGTCTTTGGAATAAATACCACCACAAGTCTATAGTCCTCATTGCGTGCCACGGTCGCGCCGTCATCCCTGTGAACGGATTGATCTCTCTCCCGGATCCAGTAAGCATCCAAAATCTCATACCCCGAGCTATTAGTTGTGATCTCGCTTGTCGCCGGAAGCGGTTCTCCCGCCTCCAAAGCGGGGAGTTTTCCCTGAACGTAAATATTGGATACGGGCTTATCCTCGATGACGTACTCCGGTGAGCGCACGGTAATCCAGCAATCCAGATACGTTCCCATGACGTTCACGTCAAGCACCTGCCATTTCACGCCGTTAACCATAACGGTGGGGCGGTCAGGCGTTTCGTAAAAGAACGGGAAGCGATAGTCAGAGGTATCCTTGATCCGCACCGGAACAGTATAGCGGTACGTTCCTTTTTGGAAAGTTTCATGCATCTTTACGCTGACCCACTTGTCCCCTTCCTTGCGCTCCCACTTTGCGTTGTCAGCATCAAATTCATAGAGGGCGTCTTCCGCCACGGTAAACTTGGGCCAGTAGGCCATGTCATACATATAGTATTTGTCATGGTCTACTTCCGCATTGATCTCCGTCACTGACGTTCTGTAATGTCCCCAAATATCCATGTCGGTCTCCGGGAAATCCGCGTGTCTGTAAATCGTGTAGACCCTCGGGCCGTCCTTTACCGTCCATTTTCCGATCTTCTTATCGTCATACGTAAATCCCGGCTTCACGTCATCATAAGACCGGCAGACTAAAATCATGGTATTGACCCGCTTTAGCGCCAAGGAATTTTCTTCAACAAATGCTCCATACCACCGGACCGGGGTTGCCGACGTAGCATTAACAACGCTGCGAAGATCCACGGTAACGTTACCCGCGGTATCAATGATCAAACCTTCCTTCACGTTGCTAAGACAATCCGAATTAAGTCCGATGACCATGTTGTAGAATCCATCCGTTTCCGTCTTCACGTTAATGGACGCGGAATCCAGGATCTGGAGGACTCCGTCCGAATAAACGCCGTAAACGTTGCTCTTATTGCTGCCGGATTCATTCGTCAGGTTGATCGTCAGGTTCGCGTTACCCTTTAACGTAAATCCGCCATTTGCGTGCTCTGACTTTTCCGACTCTATGCCATAGGTAGTTACCTTTTTTACGCCGTCCGTCTGAGTGGTTACGTTGACCACAAGGCTGCCATTTGCCGTCGAATCGATGGTAAGAACGCCAGGATCACATTTCACTCCATATAACACGTCGTCATTCTTTCCAGTGTTCGTGATCACGCTCGACCCCTCCAGCACAATGGTCAGGTCATGGAGCGTTTCGTGCTCCGAATCATCTGGCACTTCAAAGGGACCGCCGCTGTAATCCACAAGCCACAGGGTCCCCGTTCCGGCGTCAAAATACGCCGTGCAGCCGTCCAGACCAAACTCGGCGTTTTTCACCAGTTGGCCGTACCGTACGTATTTCGTTTTCGAGTCAAGCTTTCCGAGAAGATTTCCGTCCTCGTCGTACACGTTGACCTGCGTCGCGCCGTCCGCCAAGACCCTTGCCGCCGTCTGGGGCAGCAAGGCGACCGCAACGCAGATCATCGCCAGAAATCCCATGATTCTTGCAATTAATCTTTTCATGATACCGTCTCCTTCCCCTCCGTAAGGCTTAATTTCCAGAAGCAAATGCAGCGGCAGAATCGCCGTAGCGCATCATCGCATCGAGCAGTTGATCCAGATTCGGATAACCCTTGCCCTTTATGGACGCAACATAGGATTCAATGCTGTAGCGATACGTATTGCTGACCTCTTGCTTTCCCTTCATCATTGTTGCATAAACCGTCTTGCGCATTTGGCCTGCGTTTAAGCCTCCGAACGTAACGTAGTATCGACCCTTGTCATCGATCTGATTTGCATCTGCCATAAGATCACCTATCACGTTCGTTCCATTCTCATCGTCTGTGATCACCATGCGAAGTCCCGAAAGATCATTGGCAGTATATTTAAACTGAATGTTGACTGCAGCCTCCAGGAAAAGTGCCGCCGTCTCAAGACTCGCGCGACGGTTCTCCTCGTCCACTGTCGCATATTCCTTCTTTTTTACGGATTGATAGTTCATCGATGCGTTCACGTCGGTGCCCATGCTCCTCTGCGCATCCGTAAGGAAATTGCTGACAAGGCTGTCCGTCTTATAACCCGTATAAATCTGCGCAGCATCGCCGTAAAGCAGGATGTCCACGAGAAGTCTTCTGAAAGTTGCCCAGGCAGCATCCTGATACTTCTCACTGTTCAACACGTTTTTACAATATTCCGCCACGGAGTAATCTATGGGCGTACCCTTTAACTCCTCGCCATATTCGTTATACGCGCAAGGTAAAACCGTAAGCACGTCGCCCAACTCATGCGGCGCTACCCTGACGCGGAAGACATAATACTTGCCGTCCGGACTGATCTCATAGTTAGACAGCTTGCTTGCCACGCCTTTTTGCGTCACCACAAGATACGGATTCGCATACTTTCCTTCGATTGCATCCTTCTCAATCTTAAAATCAATGGTTATGGTATCGTAGAGCGTTAAGGATTTTTTACTGATCTTCAGCTCTGATGCAAACTGTTGGCTCTTAATGACGTGACCCCATTTGGTCTTGTCACAGATTTCGCAATAGTAATCGCCGGAATAACCGTCCTGACCGTTTTGCGGCGGCACGAACTCCCTCAGCCCATTCCGTTTCAGATTCTTCTTGGATTCCTCGTCAAAATCATTGACCAGCATATAAAAATGTTCTTTTTCCACGTACTTTCCTTTTATCAGAACCTCTTTACAATTCGGGCAGATCATGTCTCCGGTATAGCTTCCGCGATGTTCATAGTCCTCACAGGTAAAGGTTTCCGCCATATGGATCGCATATAATTTATATCCGTCCCTGTCCGTGGCAACCTCACCCTTTGCATTCATGGCATATACGTTTTCCGTCGCAGGAACGCCTTCTGCATGTCCGGTGGGCTCAAGATACCGTCCCTTTTCGATCAGATGCTCGCAGAACGCGCACACCTTGTCTCCGCTGTAACCGATCCCCGTGCAGGTTGCGCTGACTGCATTCTTCGTCTTTTTCTTGGAATGGGTGCAATTCTCATAAACAAATTCAACTTCTACGTAATTTGCCTGATAATCATACGTGTCATCTGAAACAGGCACGGTAAAGGCATAGGCATATCCATCCCTCAGTTCCTTCACCTCCAGGGACTGTGTGTATACGTCATCATATCCTTTTATTTTAAGGTCTATGGATACGTTGACGCCCACAACCTTCTTCCCCTCCACTGGGCTTGCAAGGATCAAGACGGCGCTTCCCTCCGTCGCAATGTCATATTCTTCCTGCTTTTCTGCTTTTAACAGAAATGCGTTGATGCCACGACTCAGGAACAATTCGTCTTCCAGGAGCGCACCGTCCATCTCCTTCACGTGTCCGTTCCTTACGTTAATGGGATGCGTATGCCACCAATATCCCGTCTTGTTCCACGTCTCCTGCATTTCGCATACGGAACAGGTGCGATAGATTGCTCCCGGTGCTTTCTTAGAACACATATTTACAACGGACCAGTTCGAACAGTCATGCTTTTCCTTCAACGTAAAATGGCAACCCGCCACGCTGCAGGTGATGGAATGATAGGTTGGCGTAAACTCTCCGCGAACGCAATGCCCGTCAGGCTCATACTCGTAAATATAGATGTTATTTACCGTATCTTCCTTAACTCTTGTCACTTCATCGTTGTAGATCGCTTCGAGTAAGGCCACCATATTGTACTGGTGCTCATGGGCCTCAAAGATATCCCTGTAGCCACAGACTGCGCACTCGCGGTATGCGTAATCCTGCGTCCCGTCTGCCTTTAGCACCCATTTGTATTCCCCATATTCATGAGGCAAAAGCCTGCTTACGCTGGGGCATCCGTCTCCAACACAGCTCAAAACGTGACCCTTTTCATTTTTCAGATTCTCCTCAAACCAAAGGAGATAGTCATGCTTAGCCAATAGTTTCGCACTGTCGCTGGTCACGGTATTTCCTTCGTCATCCGTGATCACGCAGTAATATTCGTAAGGATTTCCGTCATCCGTAAGGTAACAGGCATCCGTTTCCACGTTGATGGTCAGGACGGGGGACTGTGCCCCGCGGCAAAAGCCACCCGAGTACAATCCCGATCCCTCCCGTACGGGGATCGGATTTATTCCGGCATGCTTGCAATACCATTGATAGTGCAGATCCTTCTTTGCATTTTTCCCATAGGCCGTAACAGCAAAGCTCACCGTATTCTCTTCAGGGGGCACGGTCTCTAAGGAACTAGTGCTGCACCATCCTATGAAATGCACCTTGGCACGGCGGTCCTTAGGCTGAGACGTGATCACGATGGCGGCATCCGCGCTGTAACCACAAACAGTGCAAACCCCATACTCATTGTAAGAATGCTTCGCCTTGCCCGTAATATGATTACTCTCCCCGCAAATACGGCAGTCATGCCAATGATAAGTATCATCCAGAGACCATGCGCTGCTTGCCGTTGCCGAATGGCCCTCAAACGTAACGCCGTGTACCGACGACATGTGTTCATAAAAATATTCGTCATTCACGCAGATCGGGGAAGAACAATTACATCCATCGAGCTTTGCAAGCGCCTCACAGCACTCTTCACAGCGAAGCTCGCCTGCAAGCATGCAACCGTCGCACTGTTCCACTTCTCCAAAACACCTTCCACAGTCCGCACAAAAGTGTTCCTCATATGCCGGATCCATCTCGCAGATTCCACAAAGTCTGCACTGATTCTCCTCGCAGCAATCCTCGCAAAGATCACAGTACGGGCAGGCATCCTGTCCCGCTTCGATCAGGCATTTTCCGCATTCCGGGCACGTCTCACAGCATTCAACGCAATGGTCTCCACCATCCACGCAGCGGGGCACGTCCTCATAACAATTTCCACATTCCGGGCAATGCAGACCAATCCCCCCCGCGCATTCCTCACAAAAACCGCATATAGGACACAATGTCACGCAATTCTCGCAGTAGCCGCATTCACTGCAGTAAGCGCGCCCATCGGCTTTACACTCCCCACAGTCAGGACAAGGTGCTTTCTCGTCCGCCGGGTCACCCATGACTAGCTCGCCGCATTCCTTGCAGACCTCATTACAGATATTGCATATCTCCGCACACTCTGCGCACCTTCCACATTCATGGCAATAATACACGCCCTCCTTACATCTGCCGCAATCTGGACAAGCTTCATATTCCTCTATTCCAGGGTTCTCTTCATGGCATAATAAACATACTTCACCGCAACGAGAGCATATTTCTGCGCATTCCGCGCATTTTCCGCAGTTTAGGCAATAATCCACGCCCTCCTTACATCTGCCGCAGTCAGGACAGGGGGCATTTTCTTCTATTCCGGGATTTTCCGCGTGACAACTAATGCACCATTCATCGCAACGGTCGCAGAGCGTGACGCACTCCTCACAGCCTTTGCACCACAAACAATGATCCGTCCCGTCTTCCTTCCATTGGTCACAAATGCTGCACTTAAATCTGTCCGCCTTTACCGTCTCTTTCATCAAACAGACTGCCAGGATCAAAATGACAAGAAAGCCCAACGTCCTTACGAAAACCTTATCACTACTCCCTCTCACGCCTTTCCCTCCTATATGGTTTCTATTCTCCCCCACCATAGCCATTGTATAAAAAAAGCGGGTGACTTTCATCACCCGCAAGAACCATTTTTTTATCTTTTCCGATATGTTTTTTCACCGCCCATGCCGTTAAGGACGACGCTGCGCTCAGATCTTGATGATCAAGGTAAAGGAAGGCAAAGTTGCCACTTCCATGGTGCCGTTTACGTTCTCAACCAGCGTCCGGAGTGAGGACAGGCCACCGGATTCCGACACCGGCTTCCCTGCCGGTTCTCCGTTCCCCGAGAGCCGGAACGTCCATCGTCCTTCCGTCTCCTCCGCGTTCACTACAAGAAGGTCACCGTCGGCATGCTTCTTAGTGTTAGTTGCACATTCGCTGACGGCCGCCGCAAGAATGCTCCTGGGCGTTCCGTCCTCCGGGATCATCCCCGTCAGTCTTACCGTCACGCCAATCTCCCCGGCCATCTCGATCGCTTCGGAAAGTGCGTCGCGCTCCGTGTCATCCTCTTCATATTCCTTTAGCAGGTGCGCATTGGTGAGCTTCAAGGTTTGAAGCAGCGCTTCCTCGTCGATGGCGCTGGGATGATCCATGTAATGCCTGCTGGCCAGAAGGACGTGCCCCGTCTCATTGTGCACCTGCATCCGCGCGTTTAGGAGTTCCTGGGAGATAATGATCTGCTCCGCAGTACGGTTATAGATTTCCAAACGTCTTCGCAGTTCCCGCAGCTTTTTGTTTTTTCCCTGCAATTCCTCATTGATCCGCACCTGCGCCGTGACGTCCGTCGCCGTCAGCTGAAGATACGACTGCCCGCTTTCCGTGATTTTGCCTGGCGTCAGCATCCAAACCCCAGAGCCATCCGGCAGGGCAACCTGCAGCGTTTCCGCATTCACCTGCGGATCCCCGGCTTTCCTTTGGGGCTTTTCGGTGCTTTGGTCCTCTTCCTGCCCCGCCGTCTCGCGGGCACGCGTCCTTGCACTTTCCATCACCGGCTCCAGGTTCGTAAGGATCTTTCCCGTCAGGGAATTCGCGATTTCCTTCATCGTAAGGTTCGAAAACACCACGTTCCCGTCCTCCTGCGCAAACGCAACCCCCGCAGGAAGCAGATCCAGCGTCTCCTTGACGGACCACGGCGTCAGGTGTGATTCCCGGAAACGCCTGGAAACGTAAAACTCCCATAGAAGGTACCCAAAGGACAAAAGTTCAAAGCAGGTCACTGCTGCCACGGGCAGGGAACAAAGCATTGTCGTCACTGCCGGCCAAGTCCGCGGATAAGCGGGCTCTTCAAAGTGGAACATGCCATCCAGCAGGAGATAAAACAGCGCCAGAAGGATGAAAAAATGAAGAAAAGACAAGATCATAAGCCTGCCCTTATTATGATTCCTCAAATGCGCAAGGCAAAGATACCCTTGCAAAAGCGCCAAAAGCATGGCTCCTGCAACCAGCGGCTCCCTAAGAGGCGTTCGCATGACGTCCCAGACAGTGGAACTGACCAGTGCCGCATTCAAGTTTCTACTGATCCACGTCGCATTCACGGTTCCCAAAGCATTCACTTCAATCACCGCCTTTCTTTGCCAAAATGGTCAGATAGACAATACCTTCTTGTGAGACGCAATGCAGGGGAAGCACCGTTGTAACTGCGTCTCCGCTCCCTGTCTTCACGTCCGCTGCAAGCTTCATCCCCTCTTCGTCAAAGGATACCATGAGAAGGGATGCACGGCCGGTCAGCCATTCCGCCAGCACCTCAAAGCTGTCGTACAGGGCAATGATCATATCATCCGAAAAGCTCTTTCCCTCCTCTTGGAATCCGCTCTCGTCCACGGAGGTTTTCAGTCCCGCATAGGACAGGTAACGGCCAGACTCGGAAACGGCAAGCAAAAGTTCCTTCAGGGGAATGCCTTCCTTCTCAGACGCCATCAGTAGCAAATTTGTTTTGCGCTTTACGTAAGCGTTGAGAACGGAAACCTCCGCAATCCGCTCCTTGAAATCCTCTTCCCCCGGTTTTATCAGATTCAGTAATTCCTCAATGCGCTTTTGATAGGGATACATTTTCTCCGCGATCTCATGGTAAATGTGATGACGGGAATGAAAATATGCGTTCTGCTCCTTCTGGCGATTCTCATACTCGATCAGGGTATTCTCACTCTCAAGAAATTCATTCGCCTCCAAGAGTCTCTCATTCGCTTTCCGGACTTCGCTCTCATCCTCCATCCAAAAGGCATGTCCGCCGCGGATATTCCTTCCTGAGAGCCTTTGATCCGGGAAGGGGTACGTCGGACCAGTCAATGCCTCCTCCAAGCACGTCCGGTCCACCGCGATCTCATTTGCCGACCGGAATACGGGGCGAAACTCCGCATCCGTGATCATCACGGGCATGGGAAGACTTGAAAAAAACCCGGCATAGTTTTCATTGTGAGGAATCAGACCTTCCCGAATGCAAAACTCAAAGATTGCCAACATGGAGAAAATATGGATCTCCGGCGATTCATAGGGAGGTATAAACACGATATATGCCTTGATCTTATGCAGTTCGATCAGGAAATACCAGATCGCGGCAATTCCCGCCACGTAAAGCAGCTTCTTCTTGCTTTTTCTCAGGCCGCAGGCTCTGATCAGAAATCCAATCCCGACAAGGATCGTCAGGATCATCCACGCGTACGTCAGGTAGAACGTAATCCCGTAAGTATAGGTTCCCGCCTTGCCGTAAAACACTCCAATCCCTTCCTTGGGGCGAAAAACCACGTGATGCAGGTCATTCGTAAGGATGAGACCTGAAAGAAAACCTGCCGGCAGAAGGAGCAAGCGCTCGTCCCACTTGGCAGGCTTTTCCTCCCTTCCGATCTGGATGCAGACCATCAGAAACATCGTCGGTATCAGCGTCATCGGGAGATAATAGGAATACCAGCACAGCCTAAGTGACGGCGCTTCACCTGCGATGCGATACTTGAAGGCGCGCTCGGCCAGATACAGGATCATCAGGATTGCGATCACGATCATGTAGGATCTGGCCTTGGATGGCAAGAGCCTGTTATGAACGGACTGGATCCACGAGATCAAAAGGACCGTATAGATCATGAACACCATACAGAAAAGCATGGTGACAACGGAATAATCCGGGTAGGGCACGTTATGGAAGAAATCTTCCAAAACGTGAAGCACGCCTGCCAGTACAAGAAAAACAACAAACCATATTGTGTTCTTTGACTTTCCGCGCACGGCCACTCCCCTCCTTCCTGCCGACTTGGGCACCTTGAAATAGACCGGTCACAAGAATCCGCTTACTAATCAAAAATGCCCTGCAGCCGTTTGTTTTCGTCTGCAGGGCATACTCTCAATAAATCGCTCTACACCCCTTAACATTTTTCAAAATCAAAGTCTACGGTTTTTTTGCAACAACCTCGTTACGTGTTCGACGCGCCTCATTCATCATCCGGCAAAATGATCGGCGTCGCCTTGTACTCCGGAATTTCCGTCTCCTCAGGCTCCTCCGTTGCGGCAGGCGTCTCCGTTGCCTTTGGCGCTTCCGTTGCGTTAGGTTCCTTGGTTTCAGCGGGTTTCTCCGTTACCTTAGGTTCCTTGGTCGCCTCAGGCGCATCCGTCACCGCAGGTGCATCCGTTGCAGCAGGCTCATCCGTCACCGCAGGTGCGTCCGTTGCGGCAGGCTCATCCGTTACCGCAGGTGCGTCCGTAACTGCAGGCGCATCCGTTGCAGAAGGTGCGTCCGTTACTGCCGGCGCGTCCGTCTGGGAAACGGAAGAATCCGTTGACGTGTCTCCCGTCGCCGTAACCTCCTGCGAATCCTCCCCGCCATCCGTCTTTCCGCAACCGGAACAAGCAGCGAGCATGCATGACAAAACAACCGTCATCAGTAAACTAGTCAATATCTTCGTTCTTCTTTTCATTTCTTTTTCTCCCAAAGCATAAATAATTACGGAGCGCGTGAACTCTAAGGTTCAAATCACGCTCCGTAGACATTATACTTGCATTTTCATGGTTTTGCAATACCCTCGGTTCCCTTAATTTCCATTGACGTAGTCCACGGCCGAATTGCCATAACGCATCATGGAGTCAAGCAGGTTGTCGAGTTTCTCGTCACCCTTTCCCTTTTGGGATGACACGTAGGATTCAATGCTGTAGCGATAGGTGTTGCTGACCGCCTGATCACCCAACATTACCGTCGCATAAATGGTTTTCTTCATATGATTTGCATTTAACCGCGTGACGTCTACGATATATCTTCCCTTGGAATCCTTGGGATTTTCAATTAGCGCCTTATCTTCAATTACGTTCGCGCCGTCCGTGATCACCAGGCGAAGATTTTCGGCGTTAGCCGCTTCAATCTTGAACCGAATGTTTACTGCCGACTCCAGGAATAATGACACTGACACAAAGCTCGCCAACTTATTCTCGTCATCCACCTTAGCGTACGCAGATTTCCTTACGGTCTTATACGTCATCGCCTGCGTAACGTCCGTTCCCATGGCGCGTTGTGCGCTCGTCAGGTTACGGCTTGCCAGCTCATTCGTTTTGTAACCCGTATAATTCTGTGCCGCGTCACCGTAGATCAAAATGTCCACCAGGAGCTTTCTGAAACTTGCATATTGGGCATCCTGATACGTTGAATTATTCAGCATGTTGTAGCAGTAAGTAGCCACGGAATACCGGAAAGCTTTTCCCTTTACGTCCGCTCCGTCATCACCGGTTGCATGCGGTACGACCGTCACTTCTTCACCGATCATTTGCGGAGCTACCCGGTACGTGAAAACGTAGTAATCTCCACTAACGTAATATTCCGAAATCGTCTGCAAGTTTTCGTTTTGCATAATTAACAGATAGGGATCCTGATACGTTCCTTCAATTGCAGATTTTCGAATCTTAAAGTCGATTGCCAAGGTATCCTGCAGTCTGATTGCTTTCTTGGCGATCTTAAGTTCCACGCCTGCGTTATTTCCGGCTCCGTGAGCCTGGGCGCCAGATTGGATAATCACGATTGCCGCTTCTCCTGCTTTTTTGCCAACCGTCGCTGCCACTCTCACGTAGTAAGTGCCGGCTGCCAATCCCTTTACCGTTGTCCCGGTACACCTTACGGCATTGCCAAAGCTTGCGTTGTTTGCATATTCCATCGTCGCGTCAACGCCCCAAATCTGTCCGTCGGAGGCACCGTTCGAGCTCGTCTCGATCGCCGTGAGATTCGTCGGCGCTACCGGTCCGTCTCCAATTACGATCGCGGGAGTGTACTGACTGAAAATGAACTCATTTCCCGCTTGTCCCTCCCTAATGGCGTAACAATAAATCATACCGCCAAGGTCACTGTCCTGTAGCACGTAGGTCTGACCGTTTCCGATCACGTATTGGTAATCTTTTCTTGCCCAACAGATTGTCAGCGCATCTGCCGGATAATTACAATTTACCAAGTTTGCCGTCAAGGTTTTTCCACACTTATATTCTCCGGTGATCTCAACCTTGCCCTTCAGTTCTGCGTCTCCGCCCACCGTAATTGGTATGGAAAGCAAAAGCGAATGATCGCAGGAATTGCGAACGGTCAACGTTGCAGTGCCGTCTCCTTTTGCTTCGATCCTGCCCATGGCTCCCGCAACCTTCGTGGCACCGTTAGTGAACGTTGCAACTTCGCCGTTAGAGATTTCCGTTTCGATTGCCACGTCACTGTAGGTATAACCACAATACCACCAATACTTCACGCAATCGCCAGGCTGAAGGATCAGCGCCGACTTAGTCCCATAAGAGCTGTCTCCGCTGCCCATGAAATAAGCCTTTACCTCTCCAGGCATCGTCGCCGTAGTCGTCAATCCGCATTCCCAACAATGAATGGTTGCCGTATTTCCATTTCTGTTCAATACCTCAAACTGATGATCGACCGGATCCGTAGGATATCTCGTAATGATATAATCCAAACTGTTCAACTGAGATTTGTTGGGGTCATCCAGTTCCGCCTTCGTGATCACTCTCCCCCAGTGGATGGCGTTATTATAATTTGCTTCCGCCACGACCACTTGGTCTTCTAGCTTCTGTAATACGATCACGTAGTGCGTGTCATTACCTATTCTCAAAATGTCACCTGGCCGGATCGCGTCAAAACTTACGTCAGCCAGAACCCTTGCCTGCATCGTCCCAAACGCCGCATCGCTCAAAATAAACACAAACGCGGCACATCCAATACCATTGGAATATATGCCGCCTTCCCATGCATAGCTGTTCGCGTCAGTCCAAGTTCTACCTTCATAATACTCCGTCTGCTTTGACGTCATGATCTGATAAATCGCTTCCGGCGACAAGTCCGCCGCTTTTACAACCTGAGGGACCATCAATATAATCGCCATTGTCATCACGGCGATGACAACTTGAATTCTTCTTTTAGGCTTCCATCTATTATCCATACCAGCATCTCCTTTCTCAATTCCTTCTATTATTGTCTGAATACTTAGTATGTATATTCTTTATTTTCTGTTAATTGATTGTAACATATATCTATTGCGAATTCAATTACTTTATTAAAATTTAATTATTTAAATCGTTTTTATTAAATTTGCATCGTTTTAGTAAATCGTTTTTGCGATTTTAAAGCAAAAAAAGGGCCACGGTTTGGTTCCCGTGGCCCTTTTTGAGGTTCAAGGCGTCATACTCCAAATTCTCGTTACTTTCTTTCTGATTATTTCACGCATCCTGCCGCTTAGATACTCTCCAGCGTTGCGACAAGGTACTCCATCGTTCCTGACGCGTAGAGAAACCCGTCAATGAGCCGTGCTTGTTTTAGGCTCTTGACGCCCTCCGTCTGCTCCGGAGAAACCAGTTCATCCAAGAACAACACGATCCTGCAGTCGGGCGCCCTCTCACGGATTCTCTGGATCAAGCTATGCCGCTCCTTCAAGGTGTATCCCTGATGCACTGACACGCCGAGCAGAGCCACCTCTGGAAGTTCCGTCGACAGTTCTTCATCCATCTGCCGCACGCGGAAATTCCCCGTTTGCTCTAATGCCTTTGTAATGGCATCACTGTAAAATTGTCCCGGAACGCTGATCACAAGCTGAATCATTTGTCTCGGTCTCCTTCCGTCTGCATAAAAAATCAGTATAACAGGTTGCTCTTTTTCCAATTCTACAACCCATTATACTGATTTTTCCAAATCCCACTACATCCGAAAGTATAGGTTTTTAAGCTTTTTTCAAAAATTCTATTGACCGGAAGCGAAGTTTGCCGCGGAGTCACCGTAGTTCATCATCGCGTCCAAAAGCTTGTCAATCGCCGTGCCATTATTGGTCCTCACTGATGAAACGTAAGACTCGATGCTGTAGCGGAAAGTGTTGCTGACCTTCTCGTCTCCCTTCATTACGGTTGCGTAAACCGTCTTTCTCATCTCTCCCGCGTTCAGGGTATCTAAAGCCACGTAATAGCGACCATTGTCGTCGATTTGACTAGTAGTCGCCGGATACTCTCCAATCACGTGCGTTCCCTCTTCGTCATCCGTTACCACCACGCGAAGACCCGAAATGTTGTTCGCCGTAAACTTAAACTGTATGTTTACCGCAGCCTCAAGGAACAGCGCCGCCGTTTCAATGCTGGCAAGCGCATCCTCTTCTTTCACCGTTGCAAAGAGCTTTTTCCTGACTGACTGATACTTCACGTTTGGATCTGTGGTCGTTCCCAGTGCACGCTGCTCGTCCGAAAGGAAATCGCTGACGAGACTGTCCGTCTTATAGCCATCGAAGACTTGCGCCGCGTCACCGTAAACCAGGATGTCCACGAGAAGCTTTCGAAGCGCCACGTATTCATCCGGCTTGGAGTTTGTACTGTTCAACATGTTTTGGCAATACTTTTTTACGGAATACGTCGTGGCTACGCCCGTTACGTCTTCATCGTTAGCGTTCAGCGCGTGCGGCACGGCCGTAACGTTGTCTCCCATCATATGGGGCGCCACGCGGTAGTTAAAGATCAAAAAACCGTCGGCTTCCCTATAATCGGTGAGCTTCGTTTCCACGTCGTTTTGCGTCACCATCAGGTATGGATCATGATAATTAGCCATTGCAGTTGCCGACACCTTAAAGTCAATCGTAATGGTGTCAAACAGCGTTAAGGACTTCTTCGAAATCTTCAGATTTTTATCCGTCAAAACCGGATCAGCCTGCTGAACCACGTCCGTATACATACTGTACAAACAATCTTCGTCAGAAAGACTTCCCTTCGTAACCACACAGAAAATCTTTGCTCCCACGTCCTCATCCTTCAATTGATAAGTCTGTCCATTTCCAATCACGTATTCGGATCCGGATTTCCCCCAATAATATGATAAGTCTTCTGCCGGATAATTACAGTTTGTCACAACCGCCGTCAAAGTATTGCCACTCTTTGCCACGCCATCGATCGACACGGTACCCCGCAGGGACACCGTCCCACCAACGGTGATGGGTATGGTAAGCAGAACCTTGTTATTGTCATAAATGGACCGTACGGTCAGCGTAGCCGTTCCGTTTCCCACTGCCTCAATTCGTCCCATGGATCCGTTCACCTTCGTTACGCCTCCGACAAACGTAGCCACGTTTCCATCCGAGATCTCAGATACTACCGCCTCATCACTGTACTCAATAATACCTTTCCACCAGAATTGCCGTTCATCGCCGACCAGCAGACTCAGGGACCCTCTCTCCCAGTAGTTTACTTCTCCGTCCTCCCTAAAAAAACCCGTAACGCTTCCAGGGTACGTTACCTTTAAGGTCAGTCCGCAATCCGTGCACTTAAGCGTTACCGTATTTCCGCTTCGGGACTGTTCCTGATAATGATGCTCTATCGGATCGGTCGGATATCTCGTCATAATGTAAGTCAGCGTTCCATACTCCGTTCTGTCGGGATAATCAAGCTCTGCCTTCGTGATTTCGCGCCCCCAGTGAATCTTCGAACCCATATTTCCTTCGGCGACAACAACGTAATCATCAAATTTCTGCAACACGATCACGGAATGGCTATTATTGTTGACTCTCAGAATGTCTCCCGGCCTGATCGCGTCAAAACAGTTATCATTCAATACTCTCGCCGGCAACTTACCAAAGGCCGCGTCACTCATTGCAAACGCAAATCCGGAGCATCCGTAACCTCCGTCGTAGACGCCTCCGTTCCACTCATAGTAATCCGAGTTATCCCACTTTCTCCCCTCATAATACTCATCCTGTTTTGCCATGATCGCCTGGTAGATTGCTTCTGCGCTCAGATCCAGGGCTGCCTGGGCAGTCTGCGGAATCATCAGGATCAATGAGAATAAAACCACCGCAGCGATGATCCTTATCCTGTTTTCCGTCCTCTGAATCACTTTCATGTCTAACGTCTCCTTTCCCATTTTTCTTCCGCGAGTTTGTTTTCGTCCGTCTGACGTACAGTTATCCGTTGATTTATTTTATCACGTTGCATTTGTTATCGCAATTGTTAATCCGAATCTCCAATGATCAGGCCCATGTGCCGCACCTTTACGGCGAGCTCTAAGCGGCTGCGGTAGCCCGTCTTTTGAAGCATGTTCTTTAAATGCATCTTTACCGTGGGCTCCTTTAGGCCAAGCTTCTCTGCGATCTCCGCGTTGGAAGCGCCGGTGACAAGTTCCTTCAAAATGTCGATCTCGCGCTCCGTGAACTCCGTGCTGACGGCATCGCCAACCATGACCTTGGGCTGATAGCCGGGATAAACGGACTCTCCCGCCATCGTGCGATCCATAATCTCAATGAGCGGTTGTTCCTGTACTTCCTTCTGCCAAAAGCTCTCCACGCCGATCTCCTTTGCCTGTCGTTCGTAAGAAAGCTCCGGCATGGAGGTAACGATGATGATCTTCGTCTTTGGACTGACCTCCTTGATGTGTCTCGCCGCTTCAAGTCCGTTGATGCTCCCCGGGATCAGAACGTCCATGAGCACGAGATCCGCATGATGCTTCTTACACCATTCCATCGCCTGCTGCGCCGTCGGGAAGGATGCCGCCAGTTCATAGTTCTCTGATTCCTCGATGGCACTTTCGAAGACCTGCCTGATCATCTTAAAATCCTCTGCAATCACTGTTTTCCAAGCCATGCCTTGACCTCCCTTAACATATGTCTCTTTCTTCTGCCGTCGATGTTTCCTCAGCAGCTTTACCATTCTCGTCAGGAATACCATGATGCGGCATTCCCTTATGCTCTCTTAGGCAGACGGAGAGACATTTGAAATCTCGGTGTTGCGGAAAGCTCCATGCCTCCGCCCAATGCCTCCACCTGTCGTTTTAGATTTCCAAGGCCGCCCATCTCGTGAATCTCGCCGGATGGCAAATTACCGTCATTCGTGAAAGTAAGGCAATATTCCTTATCCTCCTCCGAGACGCTTACCATGGCGACGTGACCGTCCGCATGACGGAGCACGTTGATGACGTGCGTGGAAATGGCCTGATCGATCACGGGCAAAAGCCGCTCCTCCTCAGGAAGCGTTCCAACGATCTGCAGATCGATTCCCATTGTCGATGCTTCCTTTTGGGCAACGTAATAGGGAATCTGCCACTCCTCCGGAGTCTCACCGATCAGGTGGCTTAAGTTATTTTTCCAGATGGCGAGGAGTTCCATGGGATCGACGGAAGACGGGTTTAATACGTAACGCTTTGCCGACAAAAGGCTCCTGCCAAGATTGTCATGCAGCGCGATCTTAAGTTGTAAAAGCTCCCTGCTCATGGTCACGTACTCGATCGTATCCAGAAGAGATTTCAGTCTGGCGTTGATCACCCTTGCTTTCCTTTGCTTCTCCCCAAGTTCCTTTGTCCTGGAATACTCTTCCGTTACGTCCGTTGCCACGATGACGTAAACTCTTCCCTCTTTTAGATTCAACGCTTCCCTGTGGAAACCGTAAACCCTGCCGTCCGACAATTCATAGATCGGTTCCGGCCCACTTTTGATCAGACCCTTTACGGACTCACTTACAAGGGCTTCCCAAGCATCCTTTGCATTCAGCAAAGGCTTTCCCAAAAGCTCTTTCGAGAGCTTATCCATCTTTTCATTCACAAGGAGCGGCAACCCCTCCGGAAGCGAAAAACAAAGGCCGGTCGGCAATGCGTCCACTGCCTCCTTGATCGACGTAGCAGAGACATGGGACTGGTTCCACTTCGCAATCCGGTACCATTCCGCCACCGCGAAAACGGTGAGCATAAAAATGATGAGAAGAAGCATCCAAAGCGGCAAAACCACGGGAAAGGAAGTTTCATCTTCCATCTGTTGAAACAAAATTTGCACCAAAGCAAAATTCACAATGCAAAGAAGGATGCATCTGGATTTCGTTCTTCTTTTTCCGATCTGGAAATAGCGGAAAAGATTGAAAAACAACAGCATTTGCACAAGTGACAACCAAATAGTCAATAGTCCTTGCGCTTCATAAGGGATCGTTAGGAAGGTCATGCTTCACCCTCCTTCCCGGCGCCCGGTTGCGCGCTTTCCGTATTTTCGTCAGCTTGAACGCGAAGGTCCAAGCGCCAGGTCTCATCAACACACTCAACCTTTAACGTCATGCCTGCACGCGCAAGTTCTTCCCTTCTCCAGCCTTCATCCACGGGGAGTTTCTCCACGTCCAACAGAATCCTGAGCAGGAACTCCTCCTTGGCATCTAGAAAAACCAGAAGCGAGTAAATTTCGAGCTCACTTTCCAGGATTGCTTCCAAAAGCTCATATGACAGAAGGATCACTTTCTCCGGCAAAAACGCTTCCCCTTTTTCCTGAAAGTCATGAGGGATCTCCATAAGACCAAAATACTCCAGCGATTCCCGGATGGCGCTTCCCAGCTCCTTTGTGGAAATCCGCTCCGACTCCTCCGTGATCAGCATCATGTTGCCCATGCGCTTAACGTATGCTCCAAGAACCATTGCCTGCATCAGGCGTCTCCTGACGGTCTCCGTCAGTCCGGCCGCTCCTTCCGGCGCCGGATCGTTCGCATTCTCCTTCACCAGCTCCGTGAGGATCGCGTCAATGGCAAGTGCCTTTTCCTTGACGGCATTTGCTATCTTGTCATACAAATGGTTCTGGGTCTCATAACGGATGCGTTCGCTCCGGATCTCATTTTCCTGCCGGATCAATTCATTTTCTTCTTCCAGCTCTTCCGTCACCTTCTGGATCTCTTGATCCAGCGTCCTGATCGCCGTTAAATCCTCATACCAAACAATCTTTCCGCCGTGGACCGCCTTTTCATTCCGTCGCAGCGAATCGTTCCTCTGCCAAGGCTTCTCTGCGGACATTTCTCGTTCGTCATCCTCAGAGATCATCTTTCTGGACGCATAGACCACGATCCCTTCCTCATCCCTTATGCTGGCAGAGACGGGACTATTTTCGAAAAACAATTCATAGCGGGTATTGCTCGGCATGATGCCAAGCTGGATCATGCTCTCAAAAGGGAAAATGTAAAACAGGCAGAATGTTTCCTGCAACTGATACAGCTTTATGCCAAAAACGGCCGGAGCACCGCCACAGACGTAATACCAAACGATCAGACATCCAAAAAAAAGCATTCCGCCAGCCGGGATCACCCAATACTTCCGGGCCGCAGTGACCTGACAACGACGGACAATAATGGCCATTGCCACCACCGCAAGAACCGTTACCACGGCAACGCACGCATAATATGCCGGGCCATACGCATAATTCTCATGCGTTTCATCCTGAAACCGGAAGAACAACTCATGCCAGCCATTTGTAAACACAATGACCGTAAACGTAACCAGTATCAGCCAAAGCCATTTTGCGTGCCTAAGCGGTCTGTCCCCTTCCTCTTTTCCAACGCAGAGCGCCGCCATAATGGCGCAGATCGGCACGCCCACGAAGCTTACGTAATATGCATACCATGCATATTCCTTCGCGAAGGCGTTGTAATATAGGCACCTCCATCGAACAAGCCTTGAGAGAAACAGGATCAGCATAAAAACAGATGCCGCAACCAAATAACGTCTTACCTTCGGATTGACAATCCTCTGGTACACCATCAATCCCCAGGCGATCACAAGTCCTGCATATAAAAAAGTGTGGACGTCATGTATGGGAAGCTTAGGGAGCTTCGCGCTCGTGTATAACACCGCAAGAAAGATAATGATCAAAAACATGGCGATCATCCGCTTTTGCGCGGCCGTCATCTTCAACATGGCCCACCCTCCTTTCGCATAACGTGTTCTTGCAAAAAATAAGGGCACGTGCCACGTTTCCGTGGCACGCACTCTTGAAAATAACGTTAATGAGTTGGGGAACTAAATAATGCAGCGGAATCTCCGTAACGCATCATTGCGTCAAGCAGATTGTCCAAATTAGGAATTCCCTTGCCCTTCAGGGCTTTCACATAGGATTCAATGCTATAGCGGAACGTATTGCTGACCCTATTATCTCCCTCCATCACCGTTGCATAGACCGTCTTTCTCATCTCGCCGGCGTTCAGATTTCCAAAGGCTACGTAGTACGATCCGTTTGCATCGATCTGATTTGCATCTGCATTATACACGCCACGAATTCCATTGTCATCCTCAACGATGATGCGAAGGTTGGAAAGGTCTGATGCAGAATACTTGAACTGGATGTTTACGGCTGCCTCAAGGTAAAGCGATGCCGTGTCAATGCTTGCCCGTGCATCCTTATCATCATCTACCGACTTATAATACTTTTTCTTTACGGATTTGTAGTCCATTGGAATGGTTACGTCCGTGCCCATTTCACGCTGGTAGTCCCAAAGAAATGCGCTGACCAGCTCGTCCGTCTTGTAATTAGCATAAATCTGTGCGGCATCGCCATAGAGAAGGATGTCCACCAAAAGCCTTCTAAGGATTGCGTATTCATCGCCCTGAAAATCACTGCTGTTTAGCATGTTCTGACAGTACTTCTTGACGGAGTACCTCATGGCCACGCCCTCCATGTCCAAGCCATGAGACGTCTTGCCGATTCCGTGAGGTACCACCTTCACCTCGTCCCCCAACATGTGAGGTGCTATCCTTACGGTAAACACGTAATATCCGCCGTCGGCGCTAACATTGTATTGCGTAAGTTTTTGCTCCACGCCGTTTTGGGTTACCATCACGTAGGGATCGCGATACTTTGCGTCAAACGCTGCCTTGTTAATCTTGAACTCAATTGCGATCGTGTCATAAAGCGTAAGGGATTTCCTGGCGATCTTGAGATCCTTGTCATAATTTCCTACCGGTTCCGAGAAAAACGTCCTGGAAATTGTGATTCTTCCCCTATAATCAGGCGAAAACGAATAATAGTACGCCGCAGTTCCATACTCTAATCTCTTTTCAAAATCATCGCGGATGGACAGCGAGTAATCCGCATCGAACAACACGGCCCGCTCTCCGTTCACCGTTACCACGCCGCCAAAATCACCTTGATTGTTCAAAAATTCGTATGGGTAATCCGTGAAGATGGTTGCAGTATACGTATAAATTTTTCCTTCCTCAAAAACGTGCCCTGGCATGAGCGAGGCTACGACTTCAAAATTCTCGTCATACTCTGCCCAAAGCTCAGATGCGATATAATAATTCGCATCCTCCGGAACACGTCCCTTCGTCAGCGTCGCTCCTTGCACGGGGGCCGTGGTGCTTATTGCCACGTTCGTAATCTTTGTCGTATCCTTGACGACGTAATCGCATTGGAAGGTTGCGTGCGTAGATGAATATGCCACGCCGGGAACCAGACGTGCGCAATCGGTTATACCCGGAAAATGGATATAGCAATATACTTCGTTATTAAATACAAATCCTTCATCCAGGTCAACGTCAAACTGAACGGTCAGCGTCTCTCCCGCTACCATATCCTTGTAGCTCACGTAGGAACCATTGGAAAACCACTGAACGTTGGACGCGGTGGCATAATCCAGTTCCTTCATGTTGATGGTTTTAAAGTTCATCACGTTGTTACCGGCCACTGCCTGCTCATAATTTACCGGCGTTGCCTCGAGGTACTTAATCTTCTTTTCTACCGTGAGCAATGCTTTTCTGGTGCGAACGGTTCTTCCGTTTCCCGTGATCTCACAATAGATCCGTTTTCCATTCATGTCCGGGTGCATATAATAGAACATGAGCTCTGCTCCCCATTGGAAAGCATGGGGTTCCACGAAAGCAAGGTTGTTCTGATTTATGTAATCCAAAGACATTTCGTTACCGTTCTCATCTTCCACGTGCCAAACATAGGATTCCGCATTTTCCACAGTCACCTGGAATGCACTACTGTCATAAACGCAAAAGACTAAATCCACCAGATCTTTCGTAATCTTAGGGGAATACTCATCTCCGAACCGTACCGTGATCGACTCGGTTGTCAAAACGTCTAGTCCAACGACAATCTTGGCATATGCTTCCTTGCCCGCCATGTCTTGGGTAAGGTTCAGTCTTGCCTCATCGTTCGGTGCCGACTTAAAGTAATCACGATTCACATACCACAGGATCTCATAGTAGCCCTCTAAATAATTCTCCATCAGTTCATCATCAGTTTCGAGGACTCTTTCAAAGGCATCCATGTCGATCCTAACGAACTCCGTGCCGTCATACCCGCGAATCAACGGAATTGTCAACTCCTGGGTGTTGTTCCCGCTGGCGGTGTTGTTACCGCTGGCGGTATTGTTGCCGCTGGCAGTGTTATTGCCGCTGGCTGTATTGTTCCCGCTGGCTGTGTTGTTGCCGCTGGCTGTGTTGTTGCCGCTGGCAGTGTTGTTCCCGCTGGCCGTGTTGTTGCCGCTGGCAGTGTTGTTCCCGCTGGCCGTGTTGTTCCCGCTGGTGCTGTTGTTGCCACTGGCAGTGTTGTTGCTACTGGTGGTGGTTGGGTCATCAGCGAAAACTCTCATCACGTAGTTTGCATTTCCCAGAGCCACCGCAAATGCAAGCAAAATGATTCCAAAACCAAGACAACTAAAAATCTTTTTTGTACTCATTTTTTCCCCTCGCTTTCTTGCTTTTTCTTATTTGTATTTTTGTTCTTTCTTATTTTCGCATTTCTTGTATCATCTTGCAACCTCAGATTATCTGCGTCCAAGATTCCCAAGATCATGAGCATGACGGGCGTAGAAATGATCTGTTGAAAAGAAAAAAATTGATTTCCCAGGTAACTGGCTAAAATCATAATGCCCAAAACAGCCTTCGGTTGCATCCTTTTATCTGACGTAAGCTTTAACGCAACGCTGGCATAGATTCCAAAATACGTGACCACGCCGAGAATGCCCTCGTTGATCAGCATTGTCAGAAATTCATTATGCGCATTGGCATATACGGCGTTTGCCCATTGGCCCTTCAACTTAAATCTTGTCCCCATGCTTTCCAGAAAAAGTGCATAGCAATCCGGCCCGGCGCCAAACAGTTTTTGCGAAATACCCATTTCCCCAAAGCCCCGTACGGATGCTTTCCAAACGCCTCCACGCAAGCTTCCCCAGGAATCGTTGAATCTTAAAACACCTATTTTTCCAAAAGCAGCCCAAACGCCGTCGGAAATCTGACATAATGCGAATATGCCCGCTCCCGCCAGCGCTGCCGCTAAAATTCCGATACGGATCGGTTTTTTCAGTCTGCAGGTTTCCCCGCCGCGTTTCGCCAGTTTTCCAACGCCGTAACGAATGATCAGGCACGCAGCCAACGGGATCAGCCATAACAAGGTATAGAACTTTTCCACGATGTCCGTTTCTACCGGCACGACCAGTCTAAACTGAAAAAAGGAGTAAACGCTCCAAAAAAGAGGGATCAGCGTTATGATCTCGATCGTCCTAAGCAACCTGTCCCAGCGGTCTGCCGAGATCCATAACAGTACCGCCATGATCACGGCCAGATCAAGAATACCCGCATCGCTTCCCTGTAACCATATCCCTGCGATGGCGATCCACGCGCAAAGGTATCCCCAGATTTTAAGCTTACCTTCCAAGGTCCATGCCACCCACAAAAGCAGCGGCACGCCGATCGCCATAAAGCAACATGCCCAGTTTATGTTTCCAATGGTTGCGATCAGATTTCTGCGGTTCCATTCAAGCCAGGCCATTCCGTCATATACGTTGAGCGGATCAGCGCCATGCCTGTTTGCGACGGACAAGCCGCATACGATCAGAGAACTGCTTCCAAGAAAGATCCAGCTCCACCGGTCATTCTCCATCCAGTTTTTCATGACAAAGAAGCCCAAAATGGTCATCAGCTGCGTGATTCCGCCCATGTGCCAATCCATATATCCCCAGGTGGCAACACGGGGATCCATGCCAAGAAACATGCTGATAAGCGTGACAAAAACAAAGAAAATCGCCATGATCTCAGCATAAGACCTTTCTTTTTTCAGTTCTGCCTTCCCGCTTATGATACCGGAAAGCAGCATCAAAAGGCTCATGCCGGCCATAAGAACCGTTCCCTTAAAATACAGCTCATACTTGGCATCGCCAATCATGACAAATCCGTTTTTCATATACAACGGAAGTATCAGAAAAATGAAAAGCGAATATGCCATGGCCAACGTTTTTCGTTTATCCCAAACTTTTCCGCATAAGTTCTTCACGCAATTCCCCTGCTCCTCATTTAACGTCACAATTATATTATACTCATTTCCACGACTACTTCAATAAACAAAACGCTTTACTTTGTCTATTTTCCGTTTTACGGTGCTTTCCCCCAAAAACCCCGGGAGAAAAACTAGTCTTTTCTACCCGGGGTCATGATTAAATCTTCTTTTTTCTTGCCAAATAGATCACGCCAAAGCAGCCTGCGATCATGAAGATCGCGCAGGACGGCCAGCTCACAAAGAACGTTCTGCCAAGTCCCAAATACTCTGCCAGCAATAGCACGACGTTCATTCCGACGTGCATCAGAACGGGTACCAAAAAGCTCCCGAAATACTCATAGGCATAAGCCATAAAGTAACCCATGACGGTGAGGAACAAAGCCTGTACCATGTCGCCGCAATATGCGCCGTACAGAATTGCGGAGCCGATGATCGCCGTCCGCACGTCAAAGAATTTTCTGGCATAGCCAAAGGCTATTCCGCGGAACAACAACTCTTCTGCAACGGGTACGATCAAGCCATAGGTGATCAGCGAAGTCCAAAGGGAAGCTTGTCCCAGGTTTGATGCTATCTTTTGGAAGCTCCCCGTATCCTCACCAAATCCGCTCAGGTTCATCAGCATTGTCACGCCAAGAGCCAGCGCGATGGTTGAAATGCCGAGGATCCAGTAATTGCTCCGTGGTTCCGGTTTTAAGTGCGTCAGGTGCATGTCATCCTTCATTCTCAGAATGATGCCCTTCGACACCTTAAAAATGCCAAATCCAGCCGCCACATAGGCCAAGCCGAGGATCAACATGCCTAAGTCATCCGAAACGGTTTTCATGCCAAGACTAGCCGCTGCCACTAAGCCCAAATTCTTCACCAGCTCCCTGGCCGCAAGGAAGAGCACAAACTGCGAGATCAACAGCCACGTCTTTTGACCGGTCGTGAGGATCTTTTCCACGTCCTCAAAGCCGCGCAGAAGAAAGCGCTTCAGTTCTTCGACGGAGCGCACGATATAGTCGGCATGGGCCTCCATCAGCTCCTGCATGTCGCCGTAGCCATAAGTTACGCCCACGGACTCGATGCTCACGCGCTTAGCGCCGTCCACGTCATAGCTGCGGTCACCGATCATGAGGACCCTATGCTTCTGCACGGTGCCTTTGGAAGAAAACCTGCGGAGCGCTTCCAGAATGACCTCTGCCTTATCCGTCCGCGTTCCGTCAAGCTCGCTGCCCACGATGACTTCAAAGTAATCTTTGATCTGAAAATGCTCTAGGATCTGCTCCACGTAAATCGTTGGCTTGCTGGAGGCAACGCCAAGGTGGATGCCGCGCATCTTTAGGCGCTTTAGCATCTCAGGGATCCCTGCGTAGATCTCGTTTTCAAACATTCCCTTATCCTTAAAGCGCTCGCGGTATTTCTCGATGGCTTCCTGCGCCTGTACGTCATCAAAGCCATAGTATTTCTTAAAGCTATCTTGTAAGGGAGGCCCTATAAAGGGTTCCAGCTTATCAAGGTCAGGCTCGTCAATTCCAAAGGACTTCAGGGCATATTGCACGCAAGTCGTGATCCCGATCTTCGGATCCGTCAGCGTGCCATCCAGATCAAACAAAAGATAATCCTTCTTCACCCAGATCTCATCGGAATCCTTACTTCCCCGCGTACCCGCCGGCAAGCCGGAGGGCTTACCCGCGCCTTCGCCAGGCTCCTTGGCGCCCTCGTTTGTCGCGCCCTCCTCCCCCGGAAGCGGATCACCCGCTTGCCGCGTTGCAAGGTATCTCATTTTCTGCTCAGCCATGTTGCGTTTCCCTCATTTCTTCTAAGTGCCATTCCAAGTACGATCAACGTTCCTAGAAACTGCGGATCTTGTCCGAGCCGTCGTCCACGGTATTCTCTATCTTGACGATCTTCACGTCATATTCGATGGAGGGATTGACTTCAACGTGAACGATCTCACCCTCCTTCTTTCCTAGGAGCGCCTTGCCAAGGGGCGATTCATTGCTGATGAGACCCTCGAGGGAATTTCCGCGAACCGTCGTCACGATCTTGTAAGTCTCAACGCTTCCGTCATCCACGAACTCCACCGTCACGGTGTTGTTGATCCCGACCTCATCCTCCGCGGAATCCTCAGAGATCACCTTCGCCGTCTTGATCATTCTCTCCAGGTAACGGATCCGACTCTCATTCTGATTCTTTACCTTCTTGGCTGCATGATATTCAAAATTCTCGGAGAGATCCCCGTGGGCCCTGGCCTCCTTCACGTCAGCCAAAGCCTGCTGCCGCACCACCACCTTGCGGTATTCGATCTCCTCCTGCATTTTCTTTACGTCACTCGGCGTCAATTCATCATACATTTTCTTTCACACTCCATTCTACAGTCCCATCTGACATGCGACCGCATAGATCGCAATGAGACTCGTCACAATCTGAATGATCGCAAAACGGTATACGCACTGCGTGTTAGACCAGTTCCAGATCTTGCGCACGTGGTCATGCAACGGCGTGCGTACGTTTTTCATGATATGGATCTTTGCAAACCGGATCAGGGATACCTTGATCAGGCCAAGTCCGCCGTCCAGGATCAGCACCAGCGCCACGAGAACGTACAGGATCGGTGCACCCGTCTTCAAGATGGCAATGCTGATAAAAAGTCCCATGGCACGGGATCCCGCGTCGCCCATCATCAGCTTGCTGGGCGTTGCGTTGAACCAAAGATACCCGAGGATCGCCACGCAGAAAACAAGGTTCATCAACGCGAAATCCTTTTCCCTGTCACGCAGCAGATCCAGCACGTAGATGGTTAGGATGCTAATGATCGCAAGCGTTCCGGAAAGTCCGTCCACGCCGTCGGCGCAGTTGGTCACGTTGACGGAGGCCCATACGAGCACGATGGTCAAGATCACAAAGAGCCATACCGGCAGTTCAAAGCTGACGCCAAACATTGCCAGCTCCACCTCGCAGCCGTTGTATTTCACGTAGGTGAAGGCCACCATGGCGGCCACGCAGAAATCCAGGAAGCCTTTTTTGTATTCGCCCCAGGGCGTCTTTGCCGCGTCGTCCAGATATCCCGTCATCATGCAGATCACGATCAAAATCAGGTAGATGACGCGCTCCGCCTGCAGGGGTAAAAACAAAAGCGTTGCGGCCACAAAGGCCAGTACAAAAATGATGCCGGCGCCCCTTGGCTTTCCTGCGGAAAGCTTTCCATCATGCGCATATTCCCTGCCGCCGTCCTTTGGCAGATGATCGCCTAATTTCGCGGTGGCGATCACCGTTGCCGCAAAGGCAAACAGAATGCCCAATAGGGCCATCAGGGACTCTGAAACGTCCGGTAATAAAAAACGTAACATAACAAATTATTCCTCGTCTTTCCGGAATCTGAAGGACTCCAAATTAAATTGACAGCCGGGCAGGAACACCAGATCCAGTCTGCCCTTTCCGCTGATCTTTTGGAACGTAAACGTCTGCGTCGCATACGCATTTTTCTTCGTGCCCGCAAATTCCACCATGCGGGCCACAGTCTCGTCCTCGCCCTCCGGCTTAAAACGAAGGTGAATGGTATTCACCTTGAGCGGCGTCCATCCGGTGATCTCGATCTGGCTGGTTCCCGCCTCGCCAAAGTCCATGTTCTCAAATTCCATGGTCACGTTGTTGCCAATCCCTTCCACGCGGTTTTCACGGATCTGGAAATCATCTCCGTATACTCTGGTGGCCTCAGCCGCATACAAAAGGCCAAATGCCTTTTCCAGCTTGCGGAAGGAGAAGCCCTTGACGTGGATCTTGAATTCCTTCATCCTAAGTCCGATGCTCGTCACGCCCTTGATCCTTCTGGGAAGCTTCCAGGTCTCTTCCTGGTATTCGTTCCAAATGGAAGGCTTTTGATACTTCAGCACGTCGATCAACTCGCTTCCAGCCTCACCCGGCATGCCCTCCCAGATTTCCACGGAGTATTCATTTCCATCCAGCGCAAAGATGGGAATCGTGATCTCGTCGGAACCGTATTCGCCGAAATCAATGTTTTCAAACAGCACGGCGCTCTCCCCTTCCCTTGCGGAGGAGAAGCCCTTCTCATTCCCGTTTCCAATGTCGCCACGGCTCTTGGAATACAGGCCGCCCGTGATAAATCCGTAAGGATCTAAGAAGGCCGTTCCGATTCCCTTCGCCGAGAAATCCAGCTCCGAGATGACCGTGATCTTTCCGTCGGGCTCCTGGGCCATGCAGCGCACGATAAAGTCTCCGTCACCAAGGGCCGTCACCATCGCCATGCGCATGTTCGTGCCTGCGTCACTCATTGTAACCGTCTGCTCCGCAGGGCCCGTCTGACCTTCTGCGTTTGCCTGGTCCGTGATGCCAGCCCTTTGGATCATGATCTCTTCGATCTTTGCCGTCGGAAGCTCAATGCCGCTCTGATCCACTACCTTCCAGATCAGGTTTGGCGTTGCCGTCTCAGGGAAGATCTTCACCTGAAGGAACATGGCTTTCTTTCTCTTCGAAAGCTTTCTCTTCACTTCTTCCGCCGTAAGCTCCAGCTTTCTCGTCGGTACGTAAGTCACCTCGCCGGCGCCCTTGCCCGCATCAGCTTTCTTTCCCGTTCCCTTCTTGGCTGCAGCATTTAGCTTCATGCAGTCTTCCAGCCAAACGCCCTCAGCTTTCCCTGCATTGGGCAAAGCCCCAACTGCCTCTAGTAGCACCTGTCCTTCCCTCAGGCCTTCTCCCGACGCCGTAACGCGGATGATGCCGTTCTCGCCCGTCGTTCCAATCACGGCAAGAAGCTTACCGGAAAAGAGCTTGCGTGAGAAGGACTTGTAATCGTCCGTATCCGTACTGTCGCCGTTGTCCATGCCAAGCAGCCTTGCGGGACCATCCACCTTCAGCGTCACGCGGTCCACCGCATTCTCCACGGGATGTCCCTTTGCATCCAGCGTCTCTATGGTCAGAAAGATCAGATCCTTTTCATCTGCCCGCATCTCATATTTATCGGGTGTCAGGCAGATCTGCCTGCTGTCCTCAAACGAGCGTCTTTCGTCCCTGGCTACTTCCTTGCCGTTCTCATCGTACGCGATGGCCGTGATGGTGCCAGGCTCATAGGGCACGCGCCAGTTGCCAAGAAGCGTCAGTCCCTTTTCATGATCTATGTATTGCCGTCCTTGGCGCCTTCCGTTTACGAAAAGCTCCACTGCAGGCGCATTGGTGCAGGCCCTTACGTCTACGATCTGACCGGGATTGAAGTCCCAGTAGGGGAAGACGTGTACCATGGGCTTCTCCTTAAAGTCCGTCCACTCCGCTTTGAATACGTAGTAGGGATCCTTAGGGAAACCTGCCGTGTCAATCTGCCCAAAGTAGGAATTCTTTGTATGATACGGCGTGGGCTCTCCAATGTAGTCAAATCCCGTCCAGATAAACTGGCCAAAGCAAAACTTCGCGTCACGGTCATCCGTGATCACTCTCTCCGTGCACTCCGCGCCCCAGCTGGTAGAGGAATTGCCAAGGGCAGAACACTGCAGGTCCTCGTCCGACAAAATGGACTGGGACAGCGGGAAGTGATAAATGCCGCGGCTTTGCACGACGGAGGCTGTCTCGCTGCCGTAAATGATCCAGTCGGGATGCTCCTTGTGGTGCTCTTCGTACAATCTCTCACCGTAGTTATATCCGGCCATCTTTATTATGTCCGCACACTTCTGCGCACCCTCCCAGGCCATGTAGTTGGAGCCGATGGTCACTCGGGCGTTTTCCTCAGGGTCGCTTTCCAGCACGTATCCCTGGAGCCTTCTGGTGATCTCCTGCCCATGATCATCCGCGTGGGTGTCATAAATCTCATTTCCAATGGACCAGAGGAATACGCTGGGGTGATTTCTGTCGCGGCGCACCCAGCTGGTCACGTCCTTCTTTGCCCAGTCGATAAAGAATCTTGCGTAGTCATAGGTTGTCTTCGGACGCTCCCACATGTCGAAGCACTCGGAGTCCACCAGAAAGCCCATGCGGTCAGCCAGCTCCATGAATTCCGGCGCCGGCGGGTTGTGACTCGTGCGGATTCCGTTCACGCCCATCTCGCGAAGGATCGTAAACTGTCGCTGTAATGCCTTTTCATGAAAGGCCGCGCCAAGGCATCCCAGATCATGGTGCTCGCAGACGCCGTGTACCTTAACAATGCGTCCGTTCAGGAAAAGACCCTGATCCGGCTGGAATCCAATGCTGCGGAATCCCACCACGTAGGTCTGGTAATCCAAAAGTTCCTTTCCGTCATAAAGCCTAACCTGCAGGCGATAACAGTTTGGCGCCTTCACGTCCCAGATCGCGGGCTCCTCGATTGCCGTAAGGAGAAATGCCTCCAGGCATGCCTCGCCGTCCGCCGGCTTATCGGAAGATTTTCCGGCGACGTGCGCATTCCATTTTCCGCCCTTCCACTCACCGCTAAATTTATGTTCAAAAAGGAGATCGCTCTCCGTCTTCTCAGCAAATTCAAAGGGTTTTTCCAAGGTCAGTTCATACTCCGCGCGGAGACCGTCGGCATTCACCCTTCCATCCTTTGCCGCCTGCATGCAGATCTCCGTCTTGATCTTCACGTCAAAGGCATGATTCTCCTGGGTTTCCTCGCCTCTGGGACGGATCACCGCATACGTGCCGTCCAGGGGAAGCCAGGCCTTTTTGCAAACCTTCATCCATACGTTGCGATAAATGCCCGCTCCGGAATACCATCTGGAATTGGGGGACTGGTGTCTTACAAGAACAACGATCTCGTTCTTGCCCTTTTTCAGATAATCCGTCACGTCTGCCGTAAAAGTCGTATAGCCGTACTTCCAGTCCATGACGGCCTTCCCGTTCACATAGATCGTGGAATCCATGTAAACGCCGTCAAAGCGAAACTGCAGTCTCTCTCCTTCGGAAAGCGGATTCTCGAAGCTCTTGCGATACCATCCGAAGCTGTCCTCATATAAATTTTTAGCGTCATAGATCAGCCAGTCGTGCGGCAATTCCACGGGCGCAAAATTCTTTTTTTGCTTTTGCATCTCCTCCCACGTCGTATTGAGGGGAGTCTTCAAAAACGACCATCCGTCCGTCCAAAGCTGCAGATTACTTTCGCTCGTTTTCATCTGTCCTTAATTTCCTTTCCGTATCTTGATCAATGCGTCACGTTTGGGTCACGGGGAGGTGTCTTATGACACGTGTTAGCCTAGTCCCAGTTCCATGCGCATCCAATTCTTTACTTCCTCCGTGGTGAATGCCGCATCCACGGCGTTTTGAAGGAGCGTGCGTTTTCCGTCCTCATCCAGGCCGAACCTTTGCTCCATATAGCGGTATTCCGCTTCCATGGTCGTCCCTTCAATCCCGGGATCATCCGTGTTCAGCGTAACCTTTAAGCCCCGCTGCAGGTAATCCATGAAGGGGTACCTCGACATGTCCTCCACGGCATGGGTCTGGCGATTGCTTGTGGGACACATTTCCAGAGGGATCTGATTCTCTTTCAGGAGCTGCAGGACCTGCGGATCTTCCTGGCTCCGTACGCCGTGTCCAATGCGGTTTGCGCCAAATTCCAAGGCGAGTTTTACGCTCTCAGCGCCGTCCGCCTCTCCGGCATGGATCGTGAACGGGATATCTAATTCTTTTGCCTTGGCAAACAGCTCGCGATACTTGCCCGTGGGAAACAGTGCTTCCGCGCCGGCGAGATCCATCGCCACGACGCCGCCGTCCGTCACAAGCCATTTCTTGGCAAGCCTTAGCGTCTCCTCATTTGCCGACTCGTTTCCGTCACCCCGCATCGCGCAAAGGATCAGGTTCACCTTGATCTGCGCGACCACGTTTCCTTCTGCCGCAAGGTCAATGCATTCTCCGGCTTTCTTTATGCCCTCGAGTGCCGCCCGTATGGCTTCCTCCTGCGTCATGCCCTGCTCCAAATGCAGCTGCGGTGCAAAGCGGATTTCCGCATAGATCACGCCCTGGGACTGCAAGTCATCCACCACAAGCCTTACGGCCTCGGAGAGCCCCTCCCTCGTCTGCATGAGGGACAACGGCAATGCAAAACACTTAAGAAAATCCGTGAGGCTTTCGCAATCCTCAGGAACCGTCAGAAGCCTTTCCAGCTCCTGATCATTTTCCGGAAGCGTGATCCCTTGCAATTTCGCAAGCTTTCTTGCGATTGCAACCGTCACCGCCCCATCCAAATGCAAGTGAAGGTCAACGTATTTCATGGCTTCTTTCCTCCGGGTCGTTTTGGAGTTCCCAATTAATAAATGGTTCTGCCCTTCTCGTCGGGAATGCCGCTCTTGCGGTAGAAATAAGTATTCACTTGGTCACGCCATTCCCTTGCGTTATAGAGCTGACGTCCGAAGCGCTCCTTTACGTTTGCAAAAACCTGTGCGTCCACTTTACCTTCCAGTCCGTCCCATGCCTTTGCAAAGCCTTCCGCCTCGTCATAGCCCTCAAAATGGCTGTCATAGATATGCTGGATCAGGGTCTTTCCCGTCTTCAGCACGTAGGTATAGGGCACGTGATGGAAGAACAGGAGAAGCTCTTCGGGACAACTCTCCATGGAATTATATGCAGAGGCATTGGGCTCATAGTACTGCTGCGCATAGCCCGTTCCCTTGTCAGATCTGTCTACGCCCATGCCGAGGTGATCCGCACGGTGATAGGTGCCCCAACGGTCATATTCATAGCCGTCCACGCTACATCCATAATGATCATGCGGCGTCACCATCCAGCCGATGCCAAGGGGACTCGTATATTTCTCATAAGTCTCACGCGATCTAAGCAAAATATCCTTCACAACCTTGATCACTTCCGGATCGGAGGAGATGCTCATGGGGATCCACTCATCCAGGATCTCCTCAGCGGAGAGAGAGGTCTGGAACGCCAGACGGCCATATCCGTAAAGGTTTGCTGCCGCAAGATAGTTTCCGGTCCAGTTCTCGTCATTACCCGTATTGATGACTGCCGCGATGCCGGTATTCTTGTTTCCCATGGTGCGTCCGCTGATCACGTCCGCAACGGTGTCTGCACCAGGCTTGCAATAGGTGTGGAAATCCAGGATTTCCTTGAACATCGGGATCAGGTAGCATACGTCGATCTGGTGACCGGTATATTCCTGCGCCACCTGCACTTCCAGCATTTGATTCGTCTTTTGAAGGCCGCCAAGCAAAGGAGAGATCGGCTCGCGTATCTGGAAATCCATGGGGCCGTTCTTGATCTGCAGGATCACGTTCTCCGCGTAATCGCCGTCCATCTGGATAAAATTATCATATCCCGCGCGGGCCCTGTCGGTCTTGTAGTCACGCCAGTCCTGTCTGCAGTTGTATACAAAGCATCTCCAGATGATGATGCCGCCGTAAGGTCTCACTGCCTCCGCCAGCATGTTTGCTCCATCCGCCTGCGTTCTGCCGTAGGTAAAAGGACCTGGACGACCTTCGGAGTCTGCCTTCACAAGGAATCCCCCAAGATTCGGGATCTTTGCAAAGCACTCCTTCATCTTCTCTTTCCACCATGCGATCACGCGCTCATCCAAGGGATCCGCGCTGTCGATGCCGCCAAGCTCGATCGTGGCAGCGTAGTTTAGGCTCAAGAAAAATTTGATGCCATAATCCGCAAAAACCTCCGAGAGCTGCGCCACCTTTTCAAAAAACCGGTCCGTGATCAGCCAAGTTGCCGCCTGCTTTACGTTTACGTTATTGATCACGACGCCGTTGATGCCAATGCTCGCCATCAAACGTGCGTAGTCTCTCGTCCTGTCATTTATGACAATGTCGTCATTTTCAAAAAAGAAGGATTTCCCGGAATAGCCTCTCTCAATGCTTCCGTCCATGTTATCCCAATGATTGTAGGTACGAAGGGGATTGTCCGGCGTGCACGTTGCGGAGATCCCGGTCAGGCTCTTCTCCATGGATACCTGGCGAAGCACGTGAAAGACGCCATACAAAAGACCCTTCTCATCTCCCGCAAGGATCTGAAGCTTCCCGCCATTTTCCTGAACGGAATAACTCTCCGGAGAAAGCTTTTCACTTTTCTCCATGCAAAGCATCGCTTCGGTTCCAAGCTGCGGCGTAACGCCAAGCATTCCCTCCGCACCGAGCTTCAGCTCCTGTAGGGCACTGTTGACCACGCGGTCCTCCGCGTCAAATCCTTTCAGCCATACGTTCTCAAAATATTTACCGTTCCCAAGTTCCTTTTTCTTTCCATACGCAAGCCACAGCTGCTTCCAAGCCTTCTTTCCGTCCATGTCATTCTCCTTTTTCCTTCAAGTATTTTGCGTTGCTTTGAAAACTCCGCAAAATATCAATTTATCATACCATTTTTGCGCCAAAATTTCAACTCACCTATGTCTTATTTTCTTGCAAAAATCCCTGACTTGCAATGAAGCAAGTCAGGGATCAGTTTCACGCCAATTCATTCCGATGCCTTGAAATTATAGACGGGTTTCATGACGTCAATGACGTCGACGGATTCCTTGATGACGTCGATGATGTCCGCCAGGGACTTGTATGCCATGGGGGCCTCGTCGAGCGTGCTCTCGTTTACGGAAGTCGTGTAGACACCCTTCATGGTCTCCCGGTATTCCTCAAGGGAAAGGGATTTCTTTGCCATGGTGCGGGAAAGGACGCGTCCTGCCCCGTGAGGCGCGGAATAATTCCACTCGGGATTCCCCTTGCCGATGGCAAGCACGCTTCCGTCACGCATGTTGATGGGGATCAACACCTTCTCGCCCTTGTGCGCCGCGATGGCGCCCTTGCGAAGGATCATCTCCTCCGTGTCGATGTAGTTGTGGATGGTGTGGAACGCATTGCTGCCGGTCATGCCGGATCGCTCAAGCAATACCTCTGCCATCTTTTCGCGGTTTCTGCGGGCAAAGCGCTGGCAGATCTCCACGTCGTGCAGATAATCATCCAGATACTTGCCGCTCAGGTAACAAAGGTCTGCAGGCATGTCGGGCTCGCCATGGAATTTCTCCCACTTGAGCTGATTCAGTGCCGCCTGGATCTCGTCCCTGCGTCCCTGCTCCTTCATTGTGCGGATGAGCTCCTCGCGCATCTCCAGATATTCGCCAATTCCCTTGTGGAGGTCAATCGCGAGCTGCTGATAAATTTCTGCCACCTGCTTGCCAAGGTTTCTGCTTCCGCTGTGGATCACAAGATATTTCGTGCCGTCCACCGCCTCGTCGATCTCGATGAAGTGATTTCCGCCGCCAAGGGTGCCGAGACTCCGCTCAAGCCACTTCGTGTTTTTCAGCTCGCGGTAGCAGCGAAGGGACTCAAGGTCAAAGCGCTCCGTGCGGCCCTCCCAGATATTCATGCCGGAGGGAACGTAGTGCGCCGCCTCGTCAAATTTTTCAAAGTCCACTGCAGCCTTACCAAGCTCCACGGTATACATGCCGCAGCCGATGTCCACCCCCACCACGTTGGGCACGGCCTTTCCCGCCACGGTCATGGTCGTTCCGATCGTACAGCCCTTCCCGGCGTGCACGTCGGGCATGATGCGGATCTTCGACCCTTCCGTAAAATCATAATCGCACATGCGCCGGATTTGCTCGATGGCTTCCTCCTCGACCACCGTTGCGTAACAGATCGCCGTATTTATTTTTCCTTTTATTTCAAACATTCTACTCACCTGCTTTCCATGCGACGAACCGCCTGCGACATGGCAACCTGCCGTTACCGTAACAACCTGCCTTTACCGTGGCAACCTGCCGTTACCGTAACAACCTGCCTTTACCGTGGCAACCCGCCTTTACCGTGGCAACCCGCCGTTACCGTAACAACCTGCTCGCCGCAATTTGCGCCTGCCGGATGAACAAAAAACCGCTTACCCCGTTTAGATACGGGATAAGCGGCATGCTTTTTTTCCGCTCTGTCACATTATAACGTGAGTCTGTAGAAAAGTCTATTCTACCATAGGTCGCAAGATTTATTTTCGCAGGATCTCAACGACCTCACCGATATATTCGTCATGGGGCTCCGCGTTTTTATAAAAGGCCTTTGAGCCTTCATCAAGAATGTTTTCGGGATCCATTCTCTGCATATAGAGCTTTCTGCACACAAGCGTGATTTCAGCCTCTTCAAACGTGATCGTCTCTGTGCCGGATGCGTCGTCCACCGCAACCTTCTTTGCCTTCAAGCCACTGTCATGCATCTTATCCATGTTGCGGCCGGACTTTGCGCCGAGGACGCCAAGTACCTTCCGGTATTCCTCCGGGAAGAAGCTGATCGTGAAATACTCATTCTTGTCCATGTATTCGTGCGTGTATCTTGAGGTGCGGACGTAGGTTGTCGCAACGGGCTTTCCCCAGATCGTTCCAAGCCCGCCCCAACTGATCGTCATCATGTTAAAATCCTCCGCGGTTCCCGCAGTGAGCAACGCCCACTTCTTGTCAAACTGCTGAAAAACGTCCATCGTAAACTCCATGTCCAATCTCCTTTCCATTCGTCGTGCTTCTCTATGTTTCCTGCTTTTCCATGTTTCCCGTTTTTTATGTTTCCTGCATTTTCGGGTTTCCCGTTTTTTATGTTTCCTGCTTTTCTACGCTTCTCTTTGCTTGTCGCCGCGTTTTCCCCAAAGGTATCCGATCAGCGTAAAAATGCCGCTGGCCGTAACGCAGACGTAAAAGGTGATCCCGCGGCTGATCAGCTCCACGTTTAATGCCATCTGCTCGCCCATCATGCCGTCAAAACCGTCAAACATTAAGTAATCCGAAATTCCCATGCCTCCGGGAATCGGAATAAAATTATAGCCAATGGTAATAAGGCACTGCTTTGCAAAAACCATCACCATTTTCCCCGCCTGTCCGCCGAGGGCGGCGTAAACCAGCATCGGCACGATCATCTGGCACGTTCTCTGGACGCAATTCCAAAAAAAGGCGCCAAGAAGAATTTTTCTGTCACCGGAGATCAGCGAGGAACATCTCGCGTAATCATCCCGTACCTTCGCCATCTTCTCCAGTTTATGCTCTTTTCCCTTCATTATTCCTTTGTCACAAAGGAACGTGATGAGCATGGACAAGGGCTTGAAGATCAAGTCTTCCTTTTTCAGCAAGATAAAAAACGCCACGGCCAGAAGGGATAATCCCACAAATCCAATGCCGATCAATATTTTCGACGCGATGCCAAATTCCAAAAAGGCGTAGGGCCTAATGATCACCGAGACCCCTCCCAGGAATATGATGGAGGCAGTGTACATCATCAGATTTAGCACTAATACCGCCGTCGCCATGCCGCCCGGTATTCCGTCCCGCACCATAAAGAAGGCGCTGGCAGGCTGGCCGCCCGTCGCCGAGGGCGTGATCCCTGAGAAATAGATGTCCGACGCACTGTATAAAAGACACTGCTTCCTGCCCCTGGGATATTTTGCATGACGCAATATCACGCGAAGTGCCACCGCTTCAAACCAGACAAACAAGGCGGAGGATACGACGCCAAGCGCCAAAAGGGGCAGATTGGCGGACGCGATCACGTCCATAAGATCACCCAATGACATGTCCTTGTTGTATTTCAAGACAATACGGATCGTCAATACCGCAAGTATTGCCGAAACCAATGCCCAGATAAAGTTTTTATTTAATTTCTTTTTGGATTTTAATTCCGTTGGTTTCCGTTCCATGTTTTCCGACCTAATCCATGCAAAAAGCCTGCAGATTCCCCCCGCAGGCTTTCATTATAGCAACCATTTCCTTGCTCTTCAAGGCTTTTAAGGATTCTTTAAGAAAAGATTTAGTTTATGCCTTCGCCGCCACAAGCTTTACCGTTACGTAAGACTTTCTCCTGGCAGGAATCCACTTCTCAGCCTTGCAGGTCATAAGATAACCCAGCATGCCGCCAAGGGTGTTGAGAATCAGGTCGTCAATCTCGAAAAGGCGATAAGAGCCTTTGAAGAGAAAGAAAAGACCGCTGAACTGACCAAACTCGATCAAGGTGGTCAGGGCCAGGCTGTAGAGCAAAACCCTCTTTGCATCCATGCCAAAATGATAACGGAGAAACATGCCAAAGGGCACGGTCATCAAAACGTTAAACACAATAAGGAACGTTCCCCTTACGGGCTTCTTTGCCAAGTCCGTGAGACAGTGCAGAGGCATCAGCTCCACCTGGCGCGTTAAATGCAGCGCTTCTTCCACGCTGGGAAGAGGAAGAAAAACAAGCGCGAACACGCAACAGAGGTAAAACAGAAATGCGCCCCACAGCAGAAAATCTGCCACCCTGAATTTTTTGGTGATCATCATTTTTACCAGTTCTATAATTACAAACGCAGGTCCCACGTATTTCACAAACAGTCCTGCTCCATCCATAATACTGTTGATCCAAATCATATTAAGCACCTCCCGCATCGCTTCATCATCTTCTTGATGATCTCAGTATACGGGAAAGCGCCATTTCATTCCATTGCTTCTCCTAACAGATCTTTCTTCAAATCTAACAAGAACGTCACGTTTGCGTAACGTGCCACGTTAGAATTGAGTGACGCATTAATCGTCAAAGCGGTAGTTCCTCCAGTTTGTGACATAGACGAGGCCGTTGTCCAGCTCCGTCAGAAGGCCCTCGTCCACCAGCTGCCGGGTTAGTCTTATGGTCTCTTCCAGGCCATAGGCCACGGACCACTGGAAACCGCCCTTGGCAAATACCACGCGGCTCTTGCTCTTTCTCTGCCACGTCACGAATTCGTTATAGATTTTTAACTTGCGGTAGTAGATAAAGGTGGGATCCTGAGGCACGGGAAGGTCATAGTTCTTGCAGAATCTCTCCATAAGCTCGTACTGCGCCCTCGCCTCCGGAATTCCCCACACCCCGACGATCACGTTGTATTCCGGGATGGGCTTTGCGATATCCGAGAGCCAAAGCTGGAGTTGAATCTTGGATACGCCTCCCTCTGCCTCCACGTACAATTCGTTCAGGCGATTGCGAAACTTTGCAAACTCATAGATCTGTTGCACGTGGGGCTTGATCAGTTCCAAAAGCTCCGTTACGCTCATGGGAAGCGGAATCTCATTCGTCTGCAGGTCCGCGCGGATCATCTCATCCAAATAACCCAAACATTCATTTGCGCGTACCATGATATCTGCCGCAGGATATTCATCACTTAATAACAAATAATCTTCACTTTCACACTTAAATGTCTCCCAACTTGATCCAGTTCTGGCGTCCTCAATGAGCAGAAGCGTCTGAAACAGTTTTTCCGCATAGTCTGAGCCAACCACCTTGAGCGAAGCCTCATACAGCAATTCTTCCGGAGCAAGGGCCGGATCGATCAACAGATTTGCCGCGCAGTAATGGGAAAAGACGTTTAATACGTGATAGGAATCCATCTCACTCCAGTAGGAGGGCTTTGCGACGGGGTCCTGTTCCGCAGTGCGCAGATACACGTCCTTGATCAGGTTTGCGTTGACGTTCATCATTGCAAGCTGGTCGATCTCCTGTTCCGTAAGATTCCAGGACCAGATGCCAAAATCAATCTTGTCGTCGCGGCAAAGGCCTCTCTCGTAAGACCAGGTGGCGTCCTTCTTCGTGCGGGCGCCGAGATATACTGTCACGTCGCCGCCCATGAGATTACTGATCTCACGCACGTCGATTTCATGCGTGTAGCAGCTCACGCCAAAATTCACGCTAGGATTGACCGCACGGAATTTCTCCCGCAAAATCTTTGCAAAATAAGCGATCTCTTCCGTCGTATTCAAGTTCCCAGGGTCATTATAATGTGCGATCACGCGGTCACAGCAATCAGCCAGCTCCGCATAGATCGAATAATATTTCTCAAAGGTGCGAAGCGCGGCCGGATTCTCAAACGCCTTCGCATAGGTATAATTGGCATAATAATCCACGGTATCGTCCGTCCAGCGATAACCGTCAAACTCCGCGCCCCATACCCAGAGCGTAAAATCCATGCCAAGGGAATGTGCCGCGTCCGACATAAAACGGATCCTGTCATGCACGAACTCATAATTGCCATAATATGCCCAGGCAGAGCACATGTCCGTCACCTGGATCCCCGTGTAACCAATGCTCTTCATCATCTTTACGTAGGTGTAAAGCTGATCGTCCGAATAGGACAAGAGCTCACATTTTAAGGAAGTGGCGGGATTTTGCGTCACGCCGCGCGGCGCATCCGTCTTCCAGAGGCAGATGATGGGCTCGCGCTTTTCATTCCAAGCGCTTTCGCGGTCTTGCGTTGCGACCCCTTCGTCATAAATCATCCTCACGTCACGCACCTGCGCCGGAACGTGAATTTCGCTGCCGTCCTGCTTTAGAACGTGCTCCCTGTCCTCACCCGCAAAAGCGATTCCAAGATACGCATTTGCAAAGATCCGGACCTGCTTTTCAATCTCCTCACCATTACAACCGGAGATCGTAACGTTCCCACCGATGATGCTGATTCCGGACTGACCGGGAGTCATCGAGGTATCCTTAACCACTTTAATGGATTTCTCTGCAGAGCCAAAGGCCTGGATCTTTAACCTCTCGCCGCTCACCATTTCCACGTAATCATTCAAACGTTCTGCGGGTGCACTGGCCACGCCGCGTGCAAGGATCACGTAATCGCCAATGGGCGTGTCGCCAATAAAAATCGTCTTCTCCTCATGAGCGGCACCTGCATTAGGTTCCTTCTGCCTCGTCATTTTTCTTGCGTCCATGCCCGTAACCAGTGCAAATAAAAGCAATACAAACGCAATGCCCGCATATGCAATATATCCTAATTTTCGTTTACTCATTTTCCGGAATGCTCCCATGGTTTAACGTTGCCTCACAGTTTGTTTTCATCAGCCACGCGGACGATGTAATCGCACCACTGTCTGGGAGAATACTCTTCGCCATAGTTCACAATCGTTCTGCCCTCCGCAATGGCCTTTTCCACGTCCTCAAGAACAAATCCGTTGCTGAGGGTACATTCGTCTCCGCGCTCGTTCGCAATATAGGTCTGCGGGCCATAGGAATGACATTGCATGTAATAGGTGCGATCCGTCACTTTATTGTATAAAGCCAAATAATACGTTACGTCATAAAGCTTATACGCTTCGTCCTCATAATAGGTCTTCCCCGTCATGGTGCGTCCGTTACGATCCTTCCTTTCCGGTGATTCCGTCTTGGGAAGCTCTTCCAGCTTTTCATCCAATTCCTTCGCCACGCTAACCACGACTGCGCCAGCCGCCACAACGCCAAGCGCCAATAACAATTTCTTGTTTATCGCTTTCATACGTCCGTTCCCTCCATTCACCTAATCCGTTACGTCAGCATCCGCCGCCTCCTCGTCAGATGCTTCGCCTGCCGTTTCCTCAGTCGCGTCCTCATTCACTTCCTCGGTTACTTCCTCAGTCGCTTCCCCGGTCGCGTCCCCAGTCTCGTCCTCTTCTGTCTCAAGGCTTATCATGCTCTGAATCCATTCTCGCAGTTCTTCCTCGCTTTCGCCTCCGCCGAACCGCGCGCCTTCCAGCCAGGTTCCCGAACCAGCAATGGCTTCCAGCTTCTCTCCGCTCTCGCCAATGCCGCTTTCGTCGGAGGTACAAAACGGAATCAGCGTGATGCCTTCAAAATCATATTTTTCCACAAAGGTATCCATAATGCGCGGCTCCTGCCCCCACCATATGGGATACCCGATAAAGATGACCTGATATCCATCCAGATTCACCGCTTCACCCTTGATTCCCGGCCGTACGTCGGGATCATTTTGCTCCTTTGTCGTCCTGGACTCCGCATCCTTCCAATTCAGCGCTTCCTCAGTATAAGTTTCTTCGGCTTCGATCTCATAAAGATTTGCGCCGGTAATGGCGGCAATCTTCTCGGCAACGCCCTTCGTCGTCCCCGTGCACGAAAAATATGCCACCAACACGGCAGAGGGATCGTCTTCGTTTTCATACAAGCGATATGCCTTGTTAACGGCTGCCTCCAATTTATCGTACAGTGAAGTTTTCACTTTATTGTAAACGTCACCGATTTCCTTATATCGCTCCTTTAGCTGCGTCTCGTGATCCTTCGCCCTGCGGAAACGGAACACCCAATGATCCTGCGTCGCCGTCAGCCCAAACACCATGCCGGGTGACGTCGCCCTGGCCAAAAGCTCGTCCGTCTTACTCAAGAGTGCTTGCTCGTCACTGGTATCGCTTAACAACAGATACATCCGGATGCCAGTCTCCTCATACTTACTCCTCAGAAACTTTTCAAGCTTTTCTTTTTCCTCGTTTTGAAGAATGTTGATCTCACTGACCACAAAGTCGCCGTGCAGATTTGTCACTTCGGCCTTATTCTCAATGATTGCGTCATCCACGCGTTTGTCCCAATGAAGTTCTTCCTCGTCCACTCCAGCCTGCAGCGCCAAATTATAAAAGAATTCCTCTATTTCACTGCTGTTCCCGGAAGAATAGTGTTTTCTGTTAATTGTCAGTATTCGGGGATAAGTCTTATTCCCGCCTGATTCACCCCTGACATATTTTTCACCCACGTCTTCCAGGATTTCTCCTTCCAAGACCAGCTCCAACAACTTTTGCCAAACGTCACTGGAAAAAGAGCAGTCGGCCAATGTCTCCGTTCCCCTGCCTAGCGCGTAGCGATAACAGTAAAATTTATATACGCCGTCATAATTCTCCAAGACATACTCGTACATAGATCTCATCTTCTTCCCGCTCGGATCGTAATTGTAAGAGAACGTGATCCAACCGCCTTTTTCCAGCTCTCTCCATAATTCCGGGCGTTTTTTATCGCCATAAGTTTCGGTCTCTTCAAGCTCCTTTTGCTCGTTTTGATTTTTCTGTATTTCAGTGGCTGACGGCAATCTCATCACGACGTGAATAAAAAGTAAAGCCGCAACAAATAATAAAATACCTAGCCCGATATTTGATTTTTTGTTGTCACGTTCATCCATAATGATACCTCCCTCGTTTCAGACTCCCCTTCCCCATTGAATTATTGTAACATATGACAAATCCTTAGGCAATGTTTTCAACGTGACTTTAAATTGATACAGGCGGTGACCTGACTACGCATCAAATCGCCGCCCGCTATTTATAAAACGTCTCCCTGCAGGAAATTCCTTGCATTAGTCGACGTTGTTTTTATTGTCAAACATCTCCTCCTTTAACTTCAGGCCTGCCAGCACGATGAGGGCTGCCAGCGGCGGGAACACGGAGGTGATCGTGATGGCCACAAAGCCGATCGCTGCGATCAGGATCCAAAGAACTTTTTTTCCAACTCTCTTGTCATAACTCATCATATTGCTGCCTCCTTTCTCAGGCGAACAAAGAATTGTTAACGAGTTTTTTGACTGATTGCTGGGTGCTATGTTTTGTTGTTGTAATGATTGTAGCATGAGAATGCCGGAAGATATAGTCGCAAAAGGCGCACAATACGTGATGGTATCGTGCGCCGCGAATCATTCTATTTCTAATTTCTCATCATTCTTTTGCATAACTGAGAACAATGCTTTCAGACATCACGTGCTACTTTTTCGTCAACCGTCTGCATGATTGTCCATCCATCAAGGTTCCAATTCTCCCAGACCCAATGCCTTTGATATTTCATTAAATCTTTCCGAATCAGTAATAGCTGTTGGATTCAAATACCACACCCCCATGCATCCTTCAAATCCAGTCATTGCGTCACCATTCCATTTTTCAACCAGAAAATCGGGAACACATCTGTCATGTTCTTCTCCTATCAACTGATCTCCCTCATGCAAGTGCGCCACGCCTAACGTAATTTTAACTCCCGCTTCATAACTACCATCACTTAAGCGGCCTGCAATTTTGTCAATTCTGTCATCCAGTTCCGTTATTTTTCTTATTCGCTTATATGGATCTTCGCTACCCATCGCGCAAAAGCAGGTTATCACCACTCCAACTCCGATTGAAACGGCCGCGGAAGCTTTCATAAGGGCAGTCGCGATGGTAGCAGCAATAGATACTATGTTTCCCACCGTAAAAAGATCTTCTCCCAACTTTGACAATCCGTCTTTCTCCGAACCAACCATCTTACCTATCACCTTAATTAGAAACTTAGAAATTAATGGCAGTTCTTCCTTAGAAACATACCAATTTGCATAATATTGCTTAAAACTATATCCTCTTCGCAACATACTTTTAGGCATGCCATTGCTCTCATCAAATATCCAAATTCCTCCATAAGCATTTTCTTTTCGATCAACGTGAGCTTGTATCTGATATCTTATACATTGCTTTTTCCCATCGAGACAGGCTATGGTAGCAAGATAATTTCGTTCAGCGTAATATGTTTTTGTATTCGCCAGAATCCAAGAAAACACTCCGCCATGAGCAGTGTCATTCAATACCAATTGATGTGTGTCCTTATCTTTTTGAATCTCACTAACCACAATGCCTACTGGTTCATCCGCTTGAACAATTAAATCCACTACTTCATGACAGGAAAACTGAATGCGAATCAATCCGCTTTCAACCGTCCCTTCACAATTCCGTCCCTCCGTACACGTAATTATGTCGTCCAATTGACTTTCAATATTGTTAATTTGGGCTTTCAAGCGCTCTATGTCTCCTCTGTAAAGAGAAATGCAACTCTGGATCACGTAAGGCATTGGAGTCGTTGCGCAAATACCTTGTTTCCAATATATGCCATTCAATTCACTTTTTAAGCTTTTAATCTTTCCCCACAGATTGATTAATTCCTGCTTTTCCAGTTCATCCGTGCTGCCGCCACACCATTCAGCATAGCATTCACCCATAAACCATTATCCTCCAATCATTTTATTCTTTTGCCATCGTTATTACGCATGAAATCGTGTCAAACAAATTCTCACTACGAGTTTTATTATCGCCGAAAATTAATACCAATGCTTTATCTCATCTTTCTCTAAACAGGCAAACCAAGCGCCGACGCGATCATCGCCAACTGCATTTCCAATTTCTTTTCTTCAAGCGTATCAGAATTCGCTTGAATCTGCTCAATCAGATTATAATATCCGCCGACTTCCGTAATATTTAACGGGGCAGGAATGCGCGTTGGCTTTACTTCACTTTCCTCAGCAATTCGCTTTAATATTAAATTTTTATATTCCTGTGTCTGTTCATTGGCCTCAGCATTTAACAATTGCGCAATAGCATTTATCAATATATTCTGGTTATCATCCATGTCTTTTCCTCCTATGCCTCTTCACTATCATTTTCCAAAAAAGCCAACAATTTATCTTGATCAATCCCGTTGCTCTTACAATAATAACTTGCGATCAAATCCAATTCTTCTTCTATGTAATCCAAATCATCATTTGTGAATTGATGCAACCATTTGTTAAAAGCGTCCACTGGAGTCATTCCGTCCGCAACATACCCCATCATTGTCTTGATATTCCCAATTATACTGGTCACATCCCCCTCATCTTGTCGTTCTCCTTCTTGCCGTTGACCGTCCTGTCGTCCTGAATCCTGATCGTCATTCCCTCCCTGGCCCGTTTGGTGAGAGCCTCCGTCATCTTCTTCAGGATCTTTACCGCCATTTCCGCTTCCGCCGTCTCCATTGCCGCCGTCTCCGTTGCCTCCGTTTCCGCTTCCGCCATTTCCGCTGCCGCCATTTCCGTTGCCTCCGTTTCCGCTGCCGCCATTTCCGTTGCCTCCGTTTCCGCTTCCGCCATTTCCGCTGCCGCCATTTCCGTTGCCGCCGTTTCCGTTGCCGCCGTTTCCTTGTGATTTTGCCTGGGATACTTTCTTTACGAGATCACCGACGTTCATGGAACCATTGCTTAATTGCTTAACTATGGAACCGGCCTCCGATTCACCGATCCCGAGGGACGTAAGGGCACCCTTGAGTGCATCCGTGTCACCAAGGAGTTTACCTGCACTTCCCAAAGCTCCTGCGCCGCCGCCCATGGCTGCGCCAGCAGCGGTGGCTGCCGCTTGGATCGTGGTCTTAAGGATGTCTGCATTAGACTTAATTACGTTATCTCTTCCGTTGGCAGTGTTGGTATCCACAGTCTTCATTAAGTCTCTGAGATCCGTGTTGGAAAGCACGTCCGCAAAGGTAGGCTGCGCGCGTGCAATCAGCGCGTTAGCCAGTGCGTTAGCGTCGATGTGTGAAGTGGCCTGCGCTCCCACGGTAGGTGCGTCCACAAATTTCGTCTGGGCATTAGCGAGAAGACTGTTTCCATTTAAGGCGCTTTGGTCGAGTTCTATGTGATCAATGTCAGAATCCTTCCAGTTCCAGAAGCGCGTGATATCAACCTTTTCACTGACGTTGGTCGCTCCAAGAACGGCTTCACCCACCATGCCCTCGGTAGGCACGGAAACAACAGTGAAGGGTACGCGGAAATTACTTGTGTGATACCGATACAACTCGTCCTGAATGTCCGCTGCCGTCTTGCCAAGAATTTCCGCCAGTTCCTGAGGGTAGGTGAATGGTAACATCATGCAGTTGCCGTAAAAACCAAGCAACTTCTTTGCGTTTACGCAATTGAGCAGGGGAATGTCTTTGATCGGTTTTTTCCCAGAGAGCGTATTTCCTTCTGCCAATTTGGTGGGATTGTTAAATTCCACCGTGTAGGGCTCAAGTAACATAATTCTCTCGTTGTCCGTAAGAGACCTCCACACGGTCTGAGAATAACGAAGCGTATTCGAAGCCACGTGATGGAAGGTATTCTCAATCTCCATGATCTCATTATAACCTAGCACCGGAATATGATTTGATACGTCGATGCGCACGGATCCGCTGCCAATCTTAGCAGAAGAACACGCAGGAGTGCTCTCTCCGTCAATCTGTCCCGGAATGTTTAATTCTGCCTTAAAATCAATCCCTCCAATATTTATCAGTTCAAATTTGTTGAATTTTGCAATCGGATGCAAATAGCACTCTGGCAGACCCTCTTCATAATGTGCAATCATCGTCTTATCAAAGTTGCTTGCAAAATTATCAGCGTTTAAGTTGTATTTCCATTTTTCGTAACGTTCGATCGCTACTTTTTCATCATCCTCCATGTAATCCCTGTTCTGGCTGAGATGATACTCCCAGTTACGCAGGTCATTTCTCACGTATACGTGGGAAATGTCATTTACGGATACGGATGCCGGAAGATGGAATACAAATTTAATCTCTTTATCACCATCGCCGCCCAACGGAGTCAGTGCAGCTTCTGTATAAACGTCAACGTTAGCATGCTTACCGATCTTTTCCTGGTCCTTTTTCACGCTGATGCCATTTCTGATTTGCTTCATGGCGTAAATCACTTCGTTGCGCGTATTCATGGAGGGATGAATTCCATAATAGCTGAAGCTCTCAATCTCACCGGCAATGGAACTACTGCCATTGTTGAAATACAACTGCGCGGAAAGCTCATCAAATTCCATGAAACGGCCCTTCAGTGTAAGTTCGACCTTCTTATCCGGATCTCCGACCCTCTTTTCTGCCTTCCACTCCGGGTATGAGGCAAATTTCCTAATCAATTCCAAACCACCGGCAAATTTACGGGGCAATGCAGGCGCCAGAACGTCTGCATATTCCAAAAGCTGACGATACCTGTGATTGAAATTGTCTTTGGTAAACAAATTCATGTCGGATACGTTCAAAGTAAAACCAGAGAATTTCGAATACGCCGTTAAGTTTTTGTTCGGCATGAAATTCACCAATTTCATCGGGACAAACAGCGCAAGCTCGACGCCCTCGATACAGGTTTCCAGACAATATCTTCTCATAACCTCCCAGTACTGCACCGTCATTACGTGGGAATGGTTATGATTGGCAATGATCTTGGAGGATAAACTCTCCGTCTCGTCACTGGTTGCTATGCTGATGCTTGCCCTCTTCGCCGTGGCGATCCTTGCAGCCTCCGTTTGAATGCTGCTTTGGAAGTTCTGGGCGGCGTTGGATACTTCGTCATAACTGTCGCTCTGATAAGAATTGGAAGAACTGCTTCCACTGCTGCTGGAGGACGCGCTGGACTTAGCACCGATGCCAAAAAAAACGCCAATGCCAGCCTTACCGCTGCTACTGCTTGAGGAACTGTATTTGCTGTCAGTATGGGCGCTGGAGAAACGCTCTGCACCACTGGTGAATGCCGCTGTCTCGTTATCCACCTGTGAATTGCTGTAACTGTCATTCACGGTATCCAAGGCTGTCGCCTCGTCCGTCACCATATAGGATTCCTTGTGTTCCCGGACGATGATCCTTTGCTCCTCACCAGGTGCCAGCACCAGGGAATAGAGAAGATTACCCAACGTATAGCCGTCGGGAACCCATGCCTGATGCATGTTCAGCATGTAACCAATGCCCAGCGACGTTGCAACAGCTATCTCCCCTTGGTTTTCATACATGTTCTTTTTAAATTCCATAACGTCCAAGGCATCCGTCATCTTTTGTCGGGTATAGGTCTTATTATTCATGCGAATCTCAGGTTCCACCAGCCTCTGCATCATGGCATATCGGAACATTCTTGCCGGGGACGTATCCGTAGGCAAATATACTGCATCATCCCCGTCGCCCATCAGCTTGACGCTCGGAAGTGCACGAGGCTTAAATTCCTTCGATTCGAAGGTATCTTTGTGGAGCAGTAACCGACCAAGGTCTGCGTCAAATCTTCTGGACAGGAAATTCAGAATGGTACGCCGAAATTCATTTGTCGTCTCATCCAGGGAATAGATCAGCTCTTCCAGCCCTTTGCGTTCTTTTTTCTTGTTCAGGTAATCCTCCACGTCCTGATCCTTATAACCGGTCACTTCTCCCTGATCATTCTTCTCCGTCATGCTGTCACAATATTTCTGAATGGCATCCGCCTCAGCATAAACAGCCGCATTTTGAGTGGCAATCTCCAACTGTTTTTTAAGTTCCAAACACTCGTTTTGCGCTTTAAGATAGGCGTTGACTTTCTCTTCCGTCAAATGACAAAGCTCCTTAATGCGCTCCAGATCCAAGGAGTCCGAATTCTCGTTGTGCCTGGCTTCATGCTCCCTTTTCAGTGCCAGATATCGTTCTTCTGAAAGTTCAATGCTTACGGCCAGGGCGTCGCGTTCCTTCACAAGGCGCTCAATCTCTTTTTTAAGCGCTTCGATCTGAGTATCAACGTTCCAGAATTCAGCCGGCAAATATACTATCAGATGATTATTCGGATCGTTTTCCCCTTGCAGGGAAATCCCTCTCCCCTGTTCTGCGTCAACGACTTCGACAAAGCAGTTATCTTTAATGATCTCTTCGATCCTGTCTTCAAAGGTCCGATACCTTCCAAGTTCTGCCTCAATAGCATCTAATTCCGGAGTCCGGATAACGTTAATGATGGGTTGGACGTTAGGATCCACGATGGGATTAAAGACAATTGGTTCCTTGATAAGATTGTTGGCCGTCGGTTCCTTGATAAGATTGTCACGAATTGGCTTTATGTCCTTAGCAATAATCTCTGCCGTCTGTTTACGGAACCTTTCGAACATTTCCTGTTCTTTCCCCAAAAACGTCTCACTCGTGTCTATATACCCCAGTCGCTCACGTAATTCAAGGTACTGCTTAAAAACGCCTTCGTGTTCTGCAATGACGCGGCCTTTCAACTCGTTTTCTTTTTGTTTTTTTAGCTGTTCAAGCCTCTTCTGTTTGTTATTAATCTCATTATCCTTTAAACGATAATGATATGCCAGTTCTTCCTTAATGGCCAACTCACATTCAGCCAAATGCTGATCTGCAGCATCCTTTGCCGCCTGCAATTGATCCTTGGTGAGTTGGGATTGATTTGTTGCCTTCTCGTACAATCTCTGTTCCAGGAGCAGAATACCATTGTTCAGCATCAGAATGCGGTCAATGGATTGTAAAATTACCACCGCTGACATTCTCTCGGTCTTCGTGATCTTTCCCTTAGCATCGTACTCCACGGGAACGTCGACGTATTCCGCGGCAATAATTTCTGAGGCGCGCTTGACAAACGTGGTTTGGTTAACGGCGGTTGCCCCCTCCACGACGGTCTTAAACGTTCCGGAATAGGTATCATTCTTATTCTCGGTCACGGTGATTTTCACGGTCTCCTGCATGTTATACCGATCTGGCATCACGATGGAGAATTCTCCGTTTTCTCCGGTATAACAATACAATTCCTCGTCTCCCTCCGACTTATCCCTAGCCGGATTGGCAATGCCGCTGATACTCACCTTGAGTCCACATTTCGGCTCGATCTTTGGGGTTTCCTTACCGCTCTTCATTTCAACGGTACCACTGATGGTTGTGGGCAACGGAAGTGCCATTTTAATGTTATTCAAAAAATCCAGACCTTCCTGAAGAATCTGCGTATCCGTCTTGATGCGCTCCGCATCCTTGCTCAGAAGGAACGTCGGTTCCGGATCATCCGCTCCAACAACGTAATAGTAGTTACAATCTTCCGGCTCCATCTTTTTGGCATTGTTCAAAACGATGAGAATGGCATCCTCATCGGGAACCGTAATCGTATCCTGCGTCGGCAACTTGATGCTGTTTACCAGGATTCTGAAGATTGCCTTCATCTGTTCAAAGTCTGCTCTGGCCACGTCATAAACGTTTCGGAATCCAGCCAATGCCGCTAAATATGCAATCTCCTTTGTCATTCCGTTGATCTGCCATAATGCAGCCTGTCGGAACCAGACACCCACGGTGGCAGCGGTCTCTCCGGTCTTCTTGGCAATATCCTCCCGCTGTTCTTTTGTAACCGCTTTTTCCAGAACGTTCTGCAGAGACGTAATGCCACACTGCGTATTAAGCTTTTGCCGCACCTCCGTAGTTACGTACAAGGGCAAAATGCCGTGCACCATGCCGGAAACGAACGAGGTTCCCTGAACCACGTATAGTTTCACCTTGGCTTCCTTGATCACCTTGCCGTCTATTTTCTCTTTGATCGTGATCGTGGCTTCTCCCGGCTTCATACAGGTTACGATACCTTCTTTATTCACCGCGACGTGATCCCTGTCACTGCTAGACCACTCCAAATTGTTTGTCAGCTTTGCATACTCTCCGTCTAATGCGATCTGAAAGGATTCCCCTTCCGTCAGCGTGACGGAATCGTACACAGGTTTCAAAATATTACTTGTTGCCATTTTTTTACCCACCTTTCTCCTTTGATTTTTGTCGGAGTTTCCTTATGTCAATAAGAAAACTCCACCAAAAATTTATCACGTGGGTATAGGGATAAAAATACCACTCAGTAGTATATTTGGCCAAAACTCCCGTAAATACGGCAAAATACTACTAAGTGGTAGTCTGTTTTTTAATGTCATCCAGCCTGTCACATCGCTTAAATAATTCAACATATACCATCAACTGACTTCTGGACGAAATATCAAGTTTCCTGTTTAGGTTGGTGTTGTGTTTTTTTGCCGTGCCAATGCTGATGAACATTTTCTCGGCAATTTCCTCCAGCGAAAGGTCCTCCGTGTAATAATTCAAAAGTGTCCGTTCCGTCGGCGTAAGCGTCTCCACCCTGCGCTTAAATTCTCTCAACATCTCTTCGATATTTTCAGGTAGCTGCTCAAGTTTTTGATTCTCCCTGCGCGACGTCAGGAAGCTCTTTAATTCCTCCAATTCCGCAATAGGTCTTCCAGTCGCCTCGTCTCCCTGCCGCTTCCCCTTGATGTCATCGAGTACCTGCAGGATGGGACGCACAAATCTCTTCGATGCATGAGCTACCATGATCAACATCAAAGCGGAAAAAAACACTGCCGCCGCCATGAGCATCCATCTGCTTTTTCTGATATAGGAAATCCCTGAATTTTGGGGTACCAGGATTGCCGCTACCCAGCGCTTTCCATCGGCAACGGGAAGGTTTATGTCTTTCATCACCCCCAAAAAATCTCCTCGTCCTGACGTGAAGGTCTGGAATTTTTTTCCTGCTTTGCGTGACAGAGTCTCCATTCCCTCCAGCCAGGTCCCTTCCGCATCGCCGAGCATGCCTCGTTCGACGTGAAGCTCCTCATCCTCCAAGGTTGCGATCAATGTGATCATGGTGCCAAAATCACTTTCCTGCGCAGGATATTTCTCCCTAAAGAACAGTTCGCTCAATTCCAGGCCACAGATTCCGTACGCATTGCCCATACTTCCCTTGATCGGCGTACACAGAAGGAGTACGTCCTCCCACGTGTCCCTTAAGCGCATCTTTTCCGTCCACAATATTTCCCCGGCGACATTCCCGTCCTGCCCCATCATTTTACCCCACTCGGGTAAAAGATTCACGTCAAACTCCAGATTCCACCGACTGTGCAATTCCAAGCCTTTTTCCCTGGCAATCTCCGCACTGCCCCGGAACAATACGGGATCCGGTACAATTCTTACGCTGCGTCCAATGTTATTTGCCCGCAGATACAGACCGCTTCGGGAATGCGATGATTCCTCTAATCCCGTATTGACGGTCGCGTCCGTTACTGCAAAAGCTCCACTGGAGCCGCTCATTAAGAGCGTTGCATTCAGATCACCATAAAACGCTCTCTGCAACTCCAAAAGTTTCTCGGCGGAATCATTAAACTCAGCTGCAGAAAAATCACCATGTTCCATCTGATATTCCATGGATCGCGAAAGCTGTCTGGCCAGATTCAGCGCGTATCCCTCAAGATCCTCCACTTCATCTTCCATCTTCGCGGATACGCTCTCCAGCTGACTTTGCAATGCTTCCGCCATCCTGTCTTCCGCATTCAGGATTAACCCGCAGCCTGCCAGGATCAAGATCAGTACGCCAACCGCCAGCAAAAGCATGCCTAGCAGGTAACGTATCATTCTCCTTCTCAGGGATACGTTCTGACATCGCGAACCCATTATTTTATTGTATAGATCGCGAAATGTTCTCATCTCATCGCCTTGTCTTTCAGATTGTCGTATACTTCTGCCTTTAGCTTTTCCGGATCCTCACCCTCCTGCCGTTGCTTTATCGCATCCTTAAAAAGCGCGCGGATCGAAGTTTCAAAGGACGATTCCTTTTCCAGATACGTAACAAGTTTAGGGGCCGTATGGAAATGATATTGCTCCTGCGTTTCAACGTACGCCTTGTACAAGCTCCGATATTTCGGATTCTCCAGTTTTTCCATTGCGTCGGGAAGCAGTTCAAAGGCCTTTTTGGTTACTGGCATGTAACCTGTCTCCGTAACAAAGCGAACGTTATTCTCCGCGTCCGTAAGCCATTTTAAGAAAATCATGGCGGCCTTTTCGCGTTCTGGCGTGGATTTTACGGTACAAAATCCGGCGCCCCGCAGCATAACCATTTTTTCACCGCCGTCAAAATGCGGCACCGGCATGGCGATCATCTCTATGGCCTCCGAACGGTTATCCTCGTAAGTAACCCTGTCTTCATAGTACAGAACGCTGGCCGACGATCCCACGCTCACCACCGCGTCACCCGTTCTTAGCGGTTCCGTCGCGAATCCCTCCTTCATCCAAATACCTCCGGTTATCGCTGCATTTGCAAGTTGATCATACGCTTTTTCAAATGCATTTCCAAAGACGAAATCTTCCCCGTTAAAAAAGTTCTCCCCCAGAGACTCAACTCCCACCTGAAAATAATTAAACCAGTAATCGTGGACAAAAAAGGCCTTGCCATCATTTTCAACGTCAGGAGTCTGGGCGTCCGTCCACTCATAATAGTCCCTGGAAACGTCAAAAAGCCCCTGCCAGGTCGTAAGGTCCTCAAGCCTTACTCCCGCGGCAGCGGCAAATCGATCAAAAAGAGTCTTATCTACAAACATGATCTCCGTGGATTTCGCTATGGGAAAAACGACCAAGCGGTCTTCCACATAGCCCTCCTCCAGAAATTCAGGAACAAAATCCGAAAGCTCCTCATCCGAAAAATAATCTCTGTAATTAACCAAAATTTCAGGATCCGGCATGGCCATGACCGTCTTGGGGTAAGAGATAAAGAGGTCTGGAAGCGTCGCCGCTCCCGGCTCCCCTTGCGCCGCCCTCAAAACGTCGTCATGTATGTTACTGGTATTCGATACGGCAGTCACTTGGATCTTGATGCCTTCCTTCCATCCTACCGTTTCGTTAAATTCTTCAATCAACGTATTTAATGGCGAATCCGTATATTGCCCATATACGTGCCAAACCGACAGCGTGATCGGTTCTTTTTCAATCTTTCGTCCGCAACCCGTAAGCGCCAAAAGCATTGCCGCCGCAAACAGGAACCATTTTCTTATTGTACCATGAAGTTTCCTCACTTACGCATCCCCCCGTCTTTCAAAACCACCCACTCATTATTATGGTAGACGATAGGCCATACGTCAATGAAATTTCTCTGAATTTATTATAAGAGTTTCCATCTTGTCCGGCAATTTCGTCCCCGTGACGCGGTTGGCAGGGCATCTGACGCAGGCGATTGGTCAGGCCAACTGACGCGGACGATTGGTCAGGCGTTAGTTCTGGCGGGGCCAGATTTCGATGGGACTTACTTCGTAGTAGAGGATCATGGCGTCGTACATGTCGACCGGCGCATAATGAATCTGATGGGTCGCTTTTATCAGTTTGGAAAGAACGCTGTACCCTTCGCCAAGACTGCCGGTGCTGATGCGGGAATGAATCTTCTTGCCAAGGGCGCTGCCGGCATCCACCTTGGAAAAGTCAAGGTAGCACTTGTCCATGGAAAGGTCCTTCACCTGATAAGCAAGCGGATCGTCTGAGCAGAAATTCTCAACGATTCTTGCGGTGTAATTGGAATTCGGCAGGTTAACGGACGTATTGTAGAAGTCCGTGCCAATGGCAAAATAAGCTTTTCCGTACTCATCATAGAGGAACTTGCCAAGGAAGGTGTGCATCGTGGACTGGTTCTTCGTCATGTGACCGTTATGACAGGCAATCATGACTGCGCCGTCATGCTCCCTTTCCTCCACGGACAGGATCCAGTCTACGTTCTCCTTCATGTAAGAATCCCTGGCCTTGTTGGTCTTGTTTTCCTTTACGCGGTAACTAATGAAATACTTGATATTCTCTGCGACGTGCGCACAGTATTGCACCTCCTGGGCGCTGGTCTTTTCCGCATATGCGGCTGCGTTTGCTTCCAAATCCTTTTCGATCTCGTCCATTAGGGCAACGATCTCGTCATATTTGCTTGCATCATAGTCCGTATCCGATTCGCCGAGGTACTCCAGCATCTTTGCGGCATATACCGCCCCCTTTGCCTCATCCGTCTTGGCGTAAAAGGCATTGATGACGGCCATCATGTCCTCGTCGTACTGCATGTCCATTCCGTACAGGCGAACCTTGTCCTTCTCATCCGCCGTCTGGTTATAGTCATGCATCCACTGCACAAGGTCGCGCATTTGGTTCGTGCGGTAAATTCCATAGCCAAGGTGACGCGTCACCTCTTCTGCGGTGCCCTCGCCGCCCTGAATATAGCGATTTGCCATCTCACATCCGCCGACGTCGCCTTCGAGAATGAGGGCGCGAATCTTGGTCGTTGCCACGAGCTGCTTTAACACCTCGAGCTTTAGTTCCTGGAATTCCTTGTTGCCGTGGGTGGCTTCGCCGAGAGCCACGATGCGCACGCCCTCAGGAATCTTGATGCCTTCGATGGTACATACCGCTTCCTCAAAGCCCTCGATTTTGGCGGGCTTGATGAATTTCGATGCCAAGTGGGATCCAAGCCAAAACAGCACCATCGCTGCAAGGACGATCAGCGCGATCTTATTGGATTTTTTCATTTTCTTGGGTTTTTGATCCGTATTTGAAAGATTTGATTTTTTCATGACGTACCTCCGTTCTTTTGATCTGATCATACGATAGCATCAAAAACCCGGAGGTACCATTGGACTTGCTTACGCGAACCTTACAAAATCGTAAGGTTGGATCATGAGATTTTCTTTACCGTTCCAGCACTTCCATCCACGATGACCACGTCACCGTCATGCAAAAGCGTGGTTGCGTTGCCGCAGCCCACCACGGCGGGGATCCCGCATTCCCTGGCGACAATGGCAGCGTGTGAAAGCGGCGCGCCAACGTCGGTCACGATCGCCGCCACCTTAGAAAACACTGGCGTCCATCCCACGTTCGTCGCCCTCGTCACAAGGACGTCCCCTTCCCGCACGTCGCCGATGCGCTCCACGTCAATGATGACGTGCACTTTTCCGGTGATCACTCCTGCGGCCCCGGCAAAGCCCTTAACGTCCGCATTTTCATCCACTTTCAGCTGAACGCCGCTCACGTAGGCATCACTTCTCCTCTGGGGATCTGCCATCCATTCCTCAGGGTCAAAACGGCCCACTACAATGTTGGGAAAGGGCGCGTACGTCAGGTATCTTTCATAGGTTTCACGCCGCGCCTTGATGCTTTGCGCCGCCGTCCGGTCCCCCTTTAATAATGCAAAGAGTTCGTCAAACGTAAGCATAAAAACGTCGTCGCCAAGCCCCGAAAGTCTCCCCGCCTGCAAGGCATACTCCCTAAAGGTGCAAAAGAGCCAAACGCCCTTGCTGCGCAGTTCCTCGCGAAAGACGTTTGTCTGGACAAACCTGGCGATCTTTTTGTCGATCCACCGTTTTTTCTTTGGGTATTTTGCCTTGAACTCCGCAAGGGCCTCCTCATAAGCTTTTCTCTGCATTTCCTGCATGTGCCACATGTCCAGGTTATCGTTTCGGTGCTCTTCGATCAGCCTGTCCACGTAAGAATCGTCCTCATAGGGATGCGTTGCCATGAGCTCCATTTCATTGGGGCATCTGTGTCCGCAGGCCCTGACGTAATCTTCCTTCGTGATCTTACCCTGAATGACTTCAGAGATCAAAAAGAGTGGTTTCATGCTCTCCAACATGCCAAGGCACCCGCCGCACAGTCTGTCTGCCATCTCCTCGCCGGCGATCTTGCTGATCTGCGACCTGGTGTTAAACAGCGGAAGCATGGACGTCCCGGACTGGCCGATGACGGACGCCATGCCGTCCCGGAGCTTTGGAACCATAACCTCTTCCCAATACTGATACATTGCCTGCTCGCTCGGGATCTGGCGGATCTCTTTGATCATGTCCCTTGCAACGTCTGCAAGCTTTTCCACCATTTCCTTTTTCTGTTTCTTCGTAAGCTTCGATTTTACCTTGGGAAAGAAAAGGCGCAGAATCTTTTTCAAAAATGCTTTTTTGTCAAAGGGGGAGATTGGCACCTCCACGCCCTCGGGTGCCTTTCCCACAAGTCCCTTCATGCTCTCGTAAGCCTTCTGTCTTTTCGTGCCAAAGGCCACGGCCACGGAGCACATGACAGAAACGTTCATGAAGGGTTGCCCGCAGATATTGTCAAGCCACTGCGGAAGTCCCAGCACGTCATTGATCTTTTCCAACGCACTGAACGTCATGGGAGAAACCGGCTTCATAAAGATCTCGCCGACGTTCGTCTTGGTTAAAAGCTTATAACCGGAATGCGTGCCGTTGACCTCATACCGGTCCATGTTAAGGCGCTGAAGCGTCGTAACCGGCCTCGCCTGCAGGATGAAGACCTTGTCGCCAGCCACGGCCCACTCCACGTCCATGGGCGTTCCATAAAGGTTCCTGATGGTCCTGCAGTACTTACCGAGCATCTTTGCGTATGGCGCAAATTCCCCAGGCCCCTCATATGCATAACGGATCGCATTGATCTTAAATTCTTGGGCATTCTCCGCGCCGGACACAAGCTTTTCCCCGGCACCGCACACATAATTGCCGACCATCTTCTCATCCCTGCCGGTGATGGCGTCTGCCGTGAAAAGAACGCCTGCAAACTTAGCGCGCACAAAGCGCTGTATGACTATGGCAATCTCGCACTCCCCGCGCCCTTCGTCGCCGGATTGTGCGACTAGATCGCTCACTCCCTCCGCACGGTCTTGATTGTTCGCTCCCTCCGCCTGCCGCCTTGCGTAGGCGCGGACGTTTGCATTCCCTGCGGATGCCGCCACCTGCTCCACCGCCTTGGGAACGTCCTCTAACCTTACGTCCGTCAGGGTCTCATATTGCCCTGCAAAGGAGGCGTTCTCTCCGTCCTCATTGATTGCGGACGACCTGACTGCATACGTGACCTTTGCATCCAAGCCTTTCAGGAGCTCGGCAAGCTCCGTCCTTGCCTCGTCTTTCAGTTTCGTTCCTTCCAGGGCGGTGCACAGAATCACGTGCCCCTCTGGAATGCGAAGCTTCGCGTTTTGCATCATAAAACTAAGGGATCTCGCCTTACCGCCGGCCAAGGGCGCCTTATCCTTTGGCAACCGGCGCAGTGAAAAAATATAGTTCATGGTTGTTTCCTCTCTGAATGGATCTGGCTTACGCCAACAGCAGGTCAATGCGCATGTCCAGATAGTGCTTCAGCTCTTCCCTGTCTGCCAGGTCGATCCCAAAATCCCGCAACACGTCCTCCCGCCGGAAGATGATGAGCTGCATCATTGTGGACAATTCATAGGCGATCAGCTTACACTCCGCCTCAGTCTTCTTTCCCGCGTAATGCTTATAAACGTACGGATAGCTAAAGGATTCCTTGCCGAGATCACGCTTAAATAGGACAAATCCCGTGATCGCCTTGGTAAACTTATGATTCTCCACAAGACACTGCGCCACAATGAAATGAAGCTGCTTTAGGATTTCCTTGGGCGTATCGCCGGATTCAATGATCCTCCTGACCTCGCTTTCCTTCAGGAAGTCCAGATATTGCTTCTGGAACGCCTGGTAGATCAGGTTCTCCCGCGAGCCAAAGCAATAATTGATCATTCCGGGCTTTACGCCTGCTGCCGCCGCGATCTCCCTTGACGTAACGCTCAGCGGATCTTCCATAGTCTCCATGAGCCGGAACGCTGCGTCCACTAATTTCTCTTTTGTAAGTTTCAATTTTTCCTCTTTATTCATGATAACCTCACATTATTGAACGTGTTCAATAATAGTCTAACGTAAAGGTGCGCCATTTGTCAACGCACCTTTCCCAGTTCACCTATTATCAGCGTCAATAAGCTTCTTTTTGCTGCCATTCCAGCCGGAAATGCGCATTGTACCCATCTAGCTTCAGATAATACTCACCCTGCGACAGGCTGACTGAATTGGTACTCTTGATCAGCCCAAATAAGTAATAATATACTTCCTCTTCACTCTCACGGATCTCTTCCGTATTCTGTTCTATTGTCACGTCCTTAGGCGTTACGTCCACGTAATTCTCTCCATCTTTCCGGAACAAGGATATGCTCTCTGCCTCCGGCGGCATCTGCTCTTTACTCGTGACCGTAAAGGATAGAATTGAAGTTTGCGGGCTCTTCGTTTCGCCGTTTTCGTTCTTTACTGCATACGCGAAACTGTAGTCATTTACCTCTAAGGTAAATTTACTCGCCAGTGCATCTTCAGGTACGTCTTCCGGTGCGTCTTCCATTACGTTTTCAGGTATGTCTTCCAATGCATCTTCCGGCGAATTTTCCAGTATGTTTTCCGGTTCCAGATTCAAGTTTATGACTTCCCAGTCCCAATAATAAGAAGGCCCGCAGAAAGAAGTTCCGCCAGATCCAAAATCCACAAGCACGTTCTTTTCCTGACGATCTTGAAAGATCCCACTCCCAAGCAAACATATTATTCCAAAAATGATCAAGCACGTGCCCGCCACGCCGATCATAATGATCCTTCGCTTTTTCATATATACTCTCCTCCATAGGAAATCCATGTCACAAGCTCTTCAAACCTATAGACGAAAATGGCGTGAAAAAGTTCCTGTCAGATCGTTAATCTTGTGAAGAAACCTCCGTAAACTTGGCGAAGGTCGCCTTTCCGCTGTCGGGATCTGGATACAGTGCGTAAAACGAACCGTCTTCCGGCTCATAAAAGACCTTATCTGCATGCTCGATCATGATGGGCGTATCCTGGAACGTTGCCAGAGTCTTGCTCCCACCCGCGCCTAACTTAAAATACCTAACTTTTCCATCTGCTGAATAAACAATTTCGTCATCAGACAGAAAGAAAACGTCGCCGTCAAGTGCGTGATATCCGTCATATTCCGGAAGCTTTTCTTTTCTGACAATCTGTAGGTTTTCGTCAAAAAACTGAAGGATGCTTACAAACGGCACTTCATCTAAGTAAATCACGTCATCGTTCTCCTCCATGACGCCATCCGGAGAATCTTCTGCATAGAGATGCTGCGGCACGCTCATAACACGGCACGGTCTTCCCTGATGATCCGTCAGAACCCTGGCATGTGCCGTTGACAGCATACGTTGCTTCAAGACAAAAGACCCATCCTCTGCAAGCTTTGCGCATACAAATTCGCCATTGTGATATCCAAACAGCAACACTCCGTATGCTGACGGAAGAACGGAATAATAATAATCCGCCGCTTCGCCATTCTCGTTCGCAGTTTGCAGTTGCATTTCCTTCACAAGTTCTCCGCTTGCATTCCAGACGCAAAGGACGTCACTTTTCAATATGTCACGTTTATCCTCCTCGCCCGTCAGTACGTATTCCGTCACGGATTTTAAGGCATATACTTTTCCATCATCGCCCAGCGTTGCGGCAGTATAATAATCCACCTTCAATTGACCGTCTTTTCGGATCCTGTCTTCTATGTAGCCCCAGTAAAGTTTCGTGTTGCCATCCATAGCTTCACTCATGTCACGGATAAAATCCTTTGCCAGATGTCCAAGACCGATCTCGACGCATTCCGGCTTTACGTTATCTGGCGTAAACTTTAACAGCATTAGTTGCTTTATGTCTGAATCCGTACGCGACACCATCCCGGCAAACAACCAAAACTGGGCACCAATTTTCTTGATGGTCATTTCAGTGGGATATAACGTCTCATCCTCATAAAACTTTGACAGATCATACTCGCGGCTGTCATACTTTCTCCACTCCCCGCTTCTGTCCGCGTTAGGATCAGTTTGTTGCCAGTCCGCTTCGTCCCCCCATGAATCCACGGCGTCTGACGATGCACCCTCGCCAGTTATCGACGCACTCCCATCGATTGCTGACGCATTCTGAGCGCCTTGACGCGCTCCGGAAAACGCGGCACCCGTTATCCTTCCCCGCACGTCGTCAGTCTCAGTTTTATCCTTGGCATTTCCGCAACCCGCAAGCAGAAATGCCATGAGTAACGTTGCCATAACGATGTGAATTCCAAGCTTCCACCTTCGGTTTTCCACGTTCACGTCCTCCCTTGAAAAGAACACACGACGGTTTCGTCTTTATTATAACGTATTAACGCAAAAACGTCCGAAGAATTTTCTCCGGACGTTTTCTAAATCATTTTCTAGACGCTGGCACGGAAAATCGCCAGCATCGCTTCTTCGTTAAGCACCTTCGCGGAACCCATTTCACCGCCAACGCCGTAACCAATGGCCTTGGCAGAGTCGATGGCACTTCCGCCGCCAACTGCCAGCAGAAAGTCAACGTTTTCCTTCTTGCAAAGCTCAATTCCTTCATACACAAGCCCCAAATGCGGATTCGGCACTGCACCGCCAAGCACCACGTAGCAGACCACTCGCTTTCCTACTTGCGATATGCATTTTTTATTCCCCGTCGGGTTCGCAGGTCAGGTGTCCCCATAGCTAAGTTCCCTTTGTTTGCCGTCCCAAGTAATATATTTGATCACGTTCTTCTCCGTATCCATGCCGACGAACTGCGCGCCCCCGTGAATGGCACTGAAGCTATCGTCCGTGGCCGTGAATCTGTCCAGATCGTAATCCGTTTTCCAGATCCAGACCATGTCTGCCTGGAAGCGCTCTTTTTCCAGGCCCTGTGAAATGCGGTCATCCTCCGTCATCATAAAGTAATCCAAGTTCAAACGCTCTTCAGGGTAATCTCCGTGAAGGGCCCAGGTTGCGTCCACGTGATATCCCTTACCGCCAATCACGACATAGGTCCACTCATGTTCACATGAAGTTCCAAACGGCATTGCCTCCACGTCACACTGCAGTAGCAGATAGGTCAGGGCCGACGCGATCTCCGCACAGATTCCGTCCCTGCGCATGAGACACGCATAATTTCCAAACTCTTCAATGCTCGCTCCGTCTATTTCACTGTAATCATAAACCCAATACTTACACATAAAGTCATAGATGCCCATCAATTTCTCAAAATCAGATGCATCTGTGCGCGTTGCCTCGTTCAGCATCTTGCAGATCTCTTCTTCAAAAGCCTGCTCCCTTGCGAGGAACTGCTCCTTGTCCATCTTGTATTTGAGCTTCCCGACGCCATCCTTGTAACCGCCGCCAACTACCTTGGTGCAAGCTGCCGGCAAGTAAGATCCAATCGTCACCTCATCCGTGCACCATTCATATGCTTCCTTGCTTACGCATTCAAAGGTGTCTTCGCCTGCCCTGATCGCGTCACACATGTTGTAGAAAGAAGCCCAAGTTTCTTCCGAGACAAACTCAGACAACAAATCACTGTGAACGTGCGGATTGAACGTAAACGGTTCGGGCTCGGTTTCCATCGTGAGCTGAACGGTTGGGGGCTCCTCCGTCACGCATAAGGTACTTGTCGGCTTTTGCTCCTGAGCTACGTTCTCCGTCTCACTCCCAAGAGTTCCCGCTACCTTCTCCGTCTCACTCCCATGAATTCCCGCCGCATCCTCCGTTGGTGTCGCGGCGCAACCTGATACAAGCAAAGACAATATCAAGATAACGCTTAACCACTTTCTTTTTTTCACAATTCCATCCTCCGTAATATATCGTTCCATCCTAATAAGCGTATATTATCGGCGATGCGTTACGTGTGAAATTTGCATTATGCGTGAAATCAGCCTTCCGTTATTATGCCTAAACCATTAATCTTTTTATCTACGTTCGCCGGCTTCCCATAATAGGTAATCTCACCTATCCCCTCTAATACGGCTGAAACGCTTTCAGAAGCATAGACGGAACAACTCGCCGTTCCATTAACGTAAACGTTGGCATGTTTCGATTTTAACTTTTGGGCCTCGAAAAGCATCGCTCCTTTCGCGTCAACGTCTAAATTCGTTGTCTCTCCTGAGAAACTTAGATTTCCATTTCCTTCGAACTTGACTGAACACTTTTCCGCATTAATGCTGACGTTTCCGTCGTAGTCACCGCTCAATTCAACAACTACTTGCTCTACGTCAGAAATCTCTGCCTTAAACGTTAATTCACAATCCGTTGCAGATAATTTAGTTACCTTAGCATTCACCACAATATCTACCGGCTTTATTTCCTGACCATGTTCCGCCGATATTTTAATCATCTTTTTCTCATCATCAACGACAACGTCAACTTTATCCTTATCATCTCCCGTGACCATACATGATGATTCAGATTCATCCATCACAATTTTAAGAGTACTAGACTTAGAAGAATGCTTATCACTTCTAATGTTTTCGATAACCAAGGCGTACTCCGACATATCATTCGCTGTCACTTCGTTTACGGTATTCTTAGTTTCGTTTTGATTATCTTTCGCCTCGTTTATGATGTTTCCAACCCATGGTATCTCATCATCTTCAACTTCACAACCACATAAACTAAAAAACGTAACCAAAGCAATCATTCCTATTATTTTCTTAACCAATGTTCTCAACCTCCAAATTAATATTCCGTCACCTTAAATCACTCGCCCGTATCCCAAAAAACGTGAATGTCTTTAGATTGCCCTTTTCCTGACGCGCCGTTCATCTTATCATCCGTATTGGAGCCCTCAGAAGAATTATCTTTACCGTCTTTTGCATAACGATATTTTTTCTTCAGGAAATCTTCTGCCACTTGCGGAAATAAAACATAACTCAAAACATCTTCCTCGCTTTTGATATACTCCTTTGCGTCACCGTCATCCGTTTTAATTTTATCTAGTTCCGGTTCCAAAAGATCGGCCGGCCGACAAGTGATCACTTTTTCTGAACCGATTGCCATCTTCCGAACTTCTTCATTGACTTTGTCAGAAAGTTGCCCGTAGCAACCCTTCAATAGTTCCTTGGAGCTGTTAGGAATCATACTATATCGTTTCCCCGTCAGGACGTTAACAACTGCCTGCGTTCCCACAATTTGACTGGTTGGCGTCACAAGCGGCGGATAACCAAAGTCTTCCCTTACCCGAGGAAACTCATCCATCACCTCTGGCATACGATTTTCAGCATTGGCTCGCCGAAGCTGTGATAAAAGGTTGGAAAACATTCCCCCGGGACATTGATAGCGAAGCATGTTCGAATCGACGCGAAAAACCCGGCTATCAATAATTCCCTCACCCTCCATGCGACAAGCAATTTTAGAAAAATAAGCAGCTGCTTTACTTAGCTTCTCTAGATTAAGTCCCGTATCTCTTGGAGAATTGGCAAACGCTGCCACCATAGATTCCGTCGCAGGCTGGGAATTTCCATTTGCAAAGGGAGACAGCGCGCAGTCGATAATGTCTACCCCCGCCAATGCAGCCATCTCATAGACCATCGCCCCCGTGCCGCAGGTATCATGCGTATGCAGGTGAATTGGGACTTTAATCATTTTCTTCATGCGCTTAACAAGTGAATACACCTTTTCCGGGAGAAGCAAATTCGCCATATCCTTAATGCATATTATGTCTGCCCCCATGTCCTCCAATTGTTTGGAGAGATTAAGGAAATATTCATCCGTATGATTCGGGCTTAAAGTATAACTAAATGCGGCCTCTACCGTTGCTCCGTAACGCTTAATGCTTTTCATGCTCTGTTCCAAATTCCTGGGATCATTTAAAGCATCAAAAATACGTATTACGTCAATCCCGTTTTCAATCGATTTTTCACAAAACTTGTCTACGACGTCATCCGCATAATGTCGATAGCCGACCAAATTTTGACCGCGCATAAGCATCTGGAGTTTTGTATTTGGCAGTGCCTTTCTTAGAGCCCTTAAGCGTTCCCACGGATCTTCATTTAAATATCGCATGCAAACGTCAAAAGTTGCCCCACCCCAACATTCTAAGGACCAATAACCTATGGAATCAAGCAACTCGCATGCCGGGAGCATGTCATCAATACTCATTCTTGTAGCAGCAAGCGATTGATGTGCATCACGCAAAATCGTTTCCGTGACGTATAGTTTCTTTTGAGGCATTTGCAATATATCGCTCATTACTTAATTCCTCACCCGGCAACAACTTCAAAGAGAACCATCCCTCCTTGAACCGTATCCCTCTCATTGAAATATAGTGATGCAACTACGCCATCTGCAGGTGCCTGAATGTTCATTTCCATCTTCATGGCTTCTACTACCATAACGGCCTGCCCCCGTATAACCTTGTCGCCATTTTGAGCCAAGATGCGGATGATTGTTCCAGGCATGTTACTCTTAACGACTTTGATCTTACTCTCGAGAGAATCATTCACTTCCTTCTTATAGGATCGCGTGTGCGAGATTCCCTTTTCATTCTTTTCAATTAAGGCTTCCTGTTTTTTCTCCTCTTCTTCCGATATCTTTTCTACTTCGATTTCGTAAGCTTTGCCATCAAGCATAATTCTGTATTTACTCATCTCATTTCATCCCCCAATTGATATTTTCGGTATATTATGTGATTTCCGGTTAAGTAATCTTCCAGTGAACTATTTTCCAATTCGCGAAAAGACACAACGCGAACGTTGGAAACGTCCTCACCTAATTCTTCGGCAATTGCGGCAATTGCCATGGCTGCGACCTGCTTCTTTTCAACTTTCATTTTTATCCCTCCGGTATAAATTTCATTTCGCATGAAAAATCCTAAGTGCGTCAGTTCTACAGCGGAATGTTACCATGCTTTTTATTTGGCTTATCCTTGTTTTTTTGTTCCAACATCTCAAACGCAGCGACAATTCTCATCCTGGTTTCTTCAGGCCGGATAACTTCATCTACGTATCCATGATTGGCTGCGACGTATGGATTCATGAATTTCATATTATATTCATCGATCAATTCTGCCTTTTTCCCCGCTTGATCATCTGCTGATGCGATTACGTTTCTGCCAATAATGGATACTGCTCCTGCCGCTCCCATAACTGCGATTTCGGCAACTGGCCACGCATAGACAATATCTGCGCCAATACCCTTGGAATTCATGGCAATGTATGCACCACCATAAGCTTTTCTCATGATCACGCTCACCCTTGGGACCGTAGCTTCTGAATATGCATACAACAATTTTGCGCCATGCCGGATGATTCCGCCATGCTCCTGCTGACTTCCCGGAAGGAATGCCGGAACGTCTACCAACGTTAGCAACGGAATATTAAACGCATCACAAAACCGAATAAACCTTGCTGCCTTATCAGAAGCATTAATCTCTAAGGACCCTGCCATGTAGTTTGCTTGATTTGCCACTATTCCAATTGTTTTTCCTTCAAGTCTGGCAAAACCAATCACAATGTTTGGCGCAAAAAAGGGCTGCACTTCATAAAAGCTATTCTGGTCTATGAACGTTTCGATTACGTTGATAACGTTATAGCCTTTTAGGGGATTGCCCGGAACAATTTCGACAATCCGATGACAATGATCAACTTTTTTCCCTGGAATAATCATTGGCTTTTCTTCATTGTTTTGGGGCAGATAACTCAAGAGACGCCTCACTCCATTTAAACAAGCAAGATCATCATCATAAACAAAATGAGCTACTCCGCTTACGGAGTCGTGAACGCTTGCTCCGCCAAGCTCCTCTGCCGAAATGTCCTCTCCCGTGACGGATTTAATTACGGCAGGACCCGTGATGTACATTTGACTATTCTGTTCCGTCATAAAGATATAGTCACTAATTGCCGGAGAGTAACATGCTCCTCCCGCGCAAGGCCCTAAAATGACTGAAATCTGTGGTATTACTCCGGAAGCGCGGGTGTTACGGAAAAGAATTTCGCCATACCCTGCCAGTGAATCGATACCTTCTTCAATCCTTGCTCCGCCACTATCGTTAATGGATATGAATGGTGCTTTCATATCCATTGCCTTATCCATGGCACGACAAATCTTAAGTGCATGCGCTTCTCCCAGCGAGCCGCCGCCAACCGTAAAATCCTGAGATGCTGCAAATGCAATCCTGCCGTGGATTTTTCCATAGCCAGTGATAACGCCGTCTCCAATTTTTTTCTTGGCATCCATGTCAAAATCATTTGCTCTTGACATAACCATGTCATTTAGTTCTACAAAAGTATCATCGTCAAAGAGTGCTTCCATGCGCTCACGGGCAGTCAGTTTTCCCAAACTGTGTTGCTTAGAAATACGCGTTAAGCCTCCGGCCTGTTTAACTTCTTTTCTTAAGTTATTTAATTCTTCAATTTTACTATTCCAAAGTGTATCCACGACAACACCTCTTTTGTATATTCATTTTATAATTTGTCTTTTAATCTAAAAACTTCCGCGCCATCAATAATTCTTACTTCAGGTAACCCAATACCATTCTCCGGATTGCAAAACGCCCCAAAATAATCATCTCCCAATTGGAAACTGAAAAGTCTGGGATATGCTTTATCTTTGGAATGATCCTCCCTCTTGTCTAAGTCCCTAACGTCTGCGATAAGATAATCCCGACTGACCGCGTCCTCTTTCATCTTCCCGGGAATTACGCTAAAGGAGGAAAGATCTTTTGAAAGTCCCACGCCAAGATATTTGAGATAGCTTTCCTTTAAGGTCCAAACTCTCGTAAATCTTTCATCCCTCTCTCGTTCCAATCCGTGAAAAATCCAGTTCTGCTCTTCCTCCGTAAAAAACTGACGTATAATATTCTTTTCTGCTTTATGCTTCTTTTCCACGTCAACTCCAATTGGTTGACCAGACAATGCTACCAATATCCAGTCTCCGGAATGAGAAATATTAAAATGGATTCCCGTATCACCGGCAAATTCCGGTTTACCATAATCATTTTTTATGATGTCAGGCAACGTGTCCAATCCCTCCTGCTCCAGAAGTGCATGGCGAAGAAGAAATTCAGCAAAAAAGCAATTGAGTTTGTCACTTTCAAATCTGTATTTTACAAATCGTTTTTGCCGCTCACTAGATAAACAATTCGATAAACGCATTACTTCCTGAAAGTCAACTTCTTTTTTTAATAAGGCATAAATTCTTGTAATTACGTTGGGCATTTTCTCACTATACATTTCATCATTTTACCCGACCATGTGTAAGGTGATCTGCTCTGAAACAATGTCAGAAATCTTTTTAACGTGATCAAACAGATAAAAATGTTGTCCTGAAAAATAGTATGTTTGAAGATCTTTCTTAGTACACGTCTCCCATAAATCAAGTTTTCTTCCAACAATTTTATCTTGCTTACCACTCATGGCAATAATGTCTGATCTAACCTTGAATTCATTCAGTTCTTCTGCCAACGCATATTTTTCCAAAAGCACGTAATCATTTCTTAATACCGGAAGGAATAAATCCCTTAACTCTTTGATCGCAAATACTTCCGGGGAAGTTCCGCCACACTCAAGAACGTTGCTAATAAATTCATCATCCGTCATTGATCCATATGCTTCTAAATTCTTATTGAATAATGGCGGAGTATTTCCGGAGACAAATAAAAGAATTGGCGGTTTTTTCCCTTCCTCCTCAAATTTTCTGCATAGTTCATATGCCACCCAGCTTCCCATGCTATGACCAAAGAAAACGTAATCCGCGTCCTCCTCGTCGGCAAACAAATTATTGTATAGATTATTAACAAGATCTTTCATGTTGGAAATAAGCTTTTCCTGAATCTTCGCACCATGTCCCGAATATTCAACCACAAATGATTTGTATCCCATTTGAATAAACATCTGGGAAAAGCAATTATAATTTGCTGCGCTTCCTCCTGCGTGGGGGAAGAAAACAATCTTGACGTTTTGCATATCCTTTCTCCTACCCGTTAATTTTCAATGATTTATCTTTTGAGCCGCCATTAAGCATACAAAGAGAATAAAAACCTCCTTTTTGTTCCATAAGCTCATCGTAGCTTCCTTTTTCGGCAATCCGGCCTTCATCCATAAAAATGATTTCATCGTAGACCTTAAGAATCTCCGGAATCAGCTTATGCGTAATAACCAGCTTGGTTTTCTCCGTCAGGCTCGCGACGTATCTCTCAATGGCATAAGTGGTGTTCGCGTCCAACGACGAAGTTGCTTCATCCATTAACAGGACGGGCGTATCATTGAGCAGTGCCCTTGCAATCGTGATGCGCTGTTTTTCGCCGCCGGATAATCTGCATCCATTTTCGCCGCAATTATAATCCTCTCCTTTTTCAAGGATCAGATAATCTAACTGCGCGGCAGACTTAGCCTTGGCAATTCTGTCTGCATCCCACTCCCGGTACAGTTTTATGTTCGTATCAATTGTTTCGTCAAATATAAAGCTATCCTGCTGGACCATGCTGCAAAGAGCAAAAACAGACTTTTCGTTCAAGCGGTTTATTTGGACGTCATCCCACAATACCTCGCCCTCATAATTGTCGTAATAGCCTGCAACGAGCTTAAGAAGCGTTGACTTTCCGCATCCGCTAAGTCCAACAAGCGCATAGGATTTTCCCTTTTCCAAGGTAAGATTTATGTCTTTCAGTATGTATTCCGAATCCTCATTGTACTTGAAGCTTAGGTTGCTGATCTTCACTTCCTTTTCGAATGAAAACTTATCCGTCTTTCCCTCGTCGTCACTCTCTTTTACAAGCAAAGCGTTGATTTTTCCAACAATGGGAGAACAGCCTTTCATTTTTGCCGCCTTTTCCATAAGGATCCCTACGGGATTCAACAGATAATTGAGCAGCTGAACAAATGCCACGATTCCGCCAATTGTCATTTCATTTTTCGAAACCAGAAAAAGCCCTACCAGGAAGATAACTATCACAATAAAGAAACCAATACTGTTAGATATGCTGGTAATGAGTGAAACCTTATTATTGTACTTTCTCTTATCCTCTTCCAGCTTAGTAACGTACTTATTAAATACTTTTAATACGTATTCCTTGAGATTAAATGACTTGATTACGGTCAGACCTGCCAGGATGTCTTTGGAATAGGTCGTATACGTTGCATTGTCTTTTGTAATCTCACTCTGCTTTTCTTCCATGCCTTTGCTGGCGAGCTGTACCAACCCCATTGGCAGCATACACAGCGCGCCTACGCAAAAGGCCATTTTTATGTTAATAATACACATAAGAACGATTGCCGAAACAAACAGAACCAGCTGAGCAAAGATCTGTATTGGCGCCACCAGGTAATCCGTTTCAAGGATTTTCAAGTCATTTGTAAGCAAAGAGATGTTCTCTCCAGAGTTGATCGACATGGCATCCTTAACGTTCAGGTTCATCAACTGATGCGTGATTCTTTTTTTCAGATTCATGGAGGCATGCTTTAGGTATCTGTTCTGAAACCGGAATCCCAAATACATCATTGCGTAATACAAAGCGACCACCACAACTCCCGTAATGACAATGGACTTCATTTTCTCATATTCGCCCGCGATTCCAACGTCAATTACGTCCTGCAGAAAAAGCGCAATGTAAATCTCCGCGAACGCAGTAAAAACAGAGAAAATCAAAGAGAATGCAAAAGAACCTTTATTCTCGCTTAGCAATACGGAATTAAACGGTTTATTTTTCATCAATCTGACCATCCTTTAAGTATATGACCCTGTTGCCATAGGCAGCAGATTCTGGAGAATGCGTAACCATAACGATCGTCTTCTTCTGTTCCTGGTTGATCCTGCTTAAAAGCCGTAATACTTGTTCACCATTCTTGCTGTCAAGATTACCGATGGGCTCGTCAGCAAAAATGATTTGCGGATCATTGATCAGGGCTCTTGCAATGGCGGTTCTCTGCTGCTGTCCACCGGAAAGCTCGCGGGGCGTATTGCTCTTTCTGTCCTTAAGGTCAACAATTTCAAGAATCTCATCCAGCTTTTTCTGTAAGTCCGCTTTACTTTTCCCGTCCAAAAGAGCCGGCAATAAAATATTCTCTTCCACCGTCAGATTCGGCACCAGATTGTAAAACTGCCACACAAATCCAATGTCTCTTCTTCTTGCAATGCTTTGCCCCTTATCGTTAAGCTTATACAGTTTTTTGCCAAGGACTTCAATCTCACCGCTGCTCACAAGGTCATATCCTCCAAGCATGTAAAGAAGGGTACTTTTTCCGGAACCTGACGGACCCATGATGGATACAAAATCACCTTTTTCAATTTCGAAACTTACGTTTTTTATGATCTGGGTCTCTTGCTTCCCAATCATAAAACTCTTGCACACCTTATTTGCCTTAATAACTACTTCTTTCATGATAATCTCCATTCTCGCTTTATTTTTTAAAATCGTTTTATCGCATTTGTTTACGTTTTTTTATTCGTATTTTAGTTGAGATACTATGGAATTCTTTTTAACCCTGCCTGCAGATATCAATCCCAATATGATCATCACCAGAGCGCCACCCGCCAGATAGATGACATATTCCAGGGGCTGCCACACTAATACAATGTTACCAAAAATGGTTTTTAACATGTACGGAGCAACGGATAACATCAACAATCCGCATCCAATGGCGATTCCCATTCCGGTTAACGCAACGTAAAGTGCCTCATAAAATAGCATCTTTTTAATCTTTGCTAATTCCATGCCAAGCGAACGATAAATCGCAAATTCCTTCTTTCTTTCCATAAAGCTTATAACAATATTATTTACAACACCGATAATGCCTATGAGCAACGTCGCAAGCGCATAGCTGGACAATAAATTGAAGATTGTCAATACATTGTCGTAATTCTTCTTCTGAATGTCATCAAAGGATTCCAGATAATATACGTCTTCTTGGAATTCACTCATGATCGCATTCCTTGCAATGGCATTATCACCGGAAGTGCGGATGAACAATGCTGAATAAAAATTCATTCCGGCATCTTCACGCATTCTCTCGGATGAGATATAAGCCATGTTTCCAAGATTAATGGAACAATCAACAACTCCTGCAACCGTATACTCATATTCGTTGTCGCCAAGTTCTAACTGAATCTTGTCTCCAGTATTTAAGCCAAGAGTACCGCTAAGCACTTCCGTGAGAATAATCTTGCGTCCGTCAGCAAGACTGTCTATTTCTGCCTTGATTTTATCTGACCCCTCCGCCTTCATGTAATCAAAGAACACGGAATCATCGACGCCATATACCATGCTTACGTATCCGCCGTATTCGGGAAGATATACTGAAGATAAATAGTTCCATCCGATGGCATCCTTCACGCCGTTGCATTTTTTGATCTGCTCTACCACGGCCGCATCCGCCGCACGATGCTCCATCATAAAATCATAATTATAATAATCCGCATATACCGTCGTGAGGGAATAGGAAATGGAAGCAGTCATTCCCCTGATCAGTATTACGCATGAAACCGCAATGACCATAAGCTTCATTACGTTCACAAGGTTCTTGTTGTCATTGATGTTTCTAAGGCCAAAGGAAGCACAGAGCTTTTCCTGATCTTTTAATGCTCCGTTTCCGATAAGCCTGAATACGTTGGATACAAGTATCACGCAAGTAACAAGCGTCAAAACCATGCATACAATGTCAAAGTAAAGGCTTAATCCGCTCACGCCCAAGACCCTCGGAACAACCTGACACGCAATCATAATGATGATGCAGGCTACGATGGGTACAATTCCCTTGCTGGATTTCCGGCGCTTTTTGCTGCTGTCCAGTTCAAGTATGATTTCTTTAATTTGGAGTTTACCTGTTCGCTTAATCGGTAAATACGTGCTGACTATCGTAAGCACGACGCCAAATAAAATGCTAATGACAAACTGTAGTGCGGTAAATCTGACTCCCACGCTGATCTCCGTTGTCTTTGCATAAATCTCAATTACCTTCGACATGAACAGACTGCCCAAGACACATCCCAGCACGCCGCCAGCCAATCCAAACAAAAGGCTTTCCAACAGCAGGGTTCTCTTAACCTTTTCCTTCGTTGCCCCAACGCTTCTAAACGTACCGATGATCTTAATTCTTGCGGCCATGATCAACTGGAACGATGAGTAGATAATGAAGATGCCCATTACGATTATAAAAATGGATGACAGGTAGAAAGGTCTTGTCGTAATGGTTGCGTTTGATGCCACTTCAGACTCGGAAAAAGCCTCGCTCACGTTAGCCTGCGGATATAAGCTCTGTAAAAGTTCAATCTTATCTGCTTTTTTCCGTGGATCCTGCAAGCCCAGGTAAATCACGTTACATTTTCCGGCTGCGTCAAACAGTTCTTCAAGAAGCTGTTTGTTTACTGCCGTTACGTACTGACTGTTCTCGATCACAAACATGCCACTGTTCTTTGCAATGCCGCAAATCGTTAGGTCGACTTTCTGTTTGTTAATCTGAACGGTGATCACGTCCCCCTTCTGATAACCGTAATCTTTAGCCATCCTCGAACTGATCACTATGTCTTGCTTGCCAATGGCATTCTGCGCGTCCCCTGCGTATTCTATTGGATTGTACTTACTTAAGTCATCATAATCCATGCCGAATACCGTCAGTGCGCGCGATTGGTCGCCTGCATCAAGATACCCGTAACAACTGATGGCTTCCGCAACGTATTTAACGTCCCCCGAAGTTGCGATCATTCCCGAAGGTAAAAAGCTGGAAGACCCAACCTCATCACGCGTGGTTAGCACGACGTCTGAATTTCCGGCCCACTGTTTTGCTATGGTATAAAATGAATCCGTCGCAGTATTACTGATTCCGATCGTAATAAAAATCAGTGCTACTGACGCCGCAATTGATAATAATACCAATAACGTTCTTGCTTTCTTTTCTAATAACGTAAGTAAAAAACTCTTTAACATCTGTCATTCTCTCCTGATCTTAATAATATCGTACCATGTAGAAAATCTTCTGAAAATCATTCAAGTAAGTCATGTCGCCTTCGATGCTGATCTTATTTCTCATTAACAGTTGAAGGCAATTGGCAGAACCATTCATTACCTTGGTCCAGGTTTGAAAAGGTGCCTTTATTGTTATTTCCGGCTTGCCATTTTCATACGTTCCCTGCGCACGTTGTAATTCGTCGCCCACTATGAAATAGCACTTATCTTCAACCTTCCCGGTAAATTCAAATTGCATGACAAACTTTCTTTCAACGTTTTCAGGATGATACATTAATCTCATCAAATCAATGAAATTGCTTAAAGATCCCGGGGTTATCAACTTCCCCGTCTCCGTCCATTCAGTAATGTTGATCCCAAGTTCGATACAGCTGTCAATGCTCAGATTATGAGAAATCACTATTTTTTCCTTCTCAGCTAAAGGACCCGTGATCACGTCCACCAGTTTCTGGTCAATCGGCCTTGATTCCGCGATCTGCTTTCCGACCTGGTAGAGTGCCTGAACAATCACCTCCTTCCGTTCCTTATAAGCATCGCAATGAGCGAAGGCATTGTGATTTCCCCTGTAGAGTTCAGCCATGATCTTATCTGCAAATAAATAGCGGAAATAAGAAGACAATTGTTCAAATGCAACGGGATAATCCCATGAGGCGGTTGCGACCACCACAACCTTGGGCCATTCTACTCTGAAGTTGTGATGAAATCCTTCTTCATCAACGGCTTGGTGATTATCCAACAAAGGGAATAGTCTTTCAATAAACTTTTTTAACGTGGAACTTAACGTTCCAAAGTAAATCGGCGTCGCTAACACCAGGACGTCAGTTTTCAGGAACAACGGCATAATCTCCTTGGTCATGTCATCCTGCATGACGCATTTCCCAATGGAAGTCGTCATGCAGCAGGTACAATCCTGACACGTATTGATTACCTTTTTAGTCAAATCCACTACGTCCACGTTCGCGTTGCCGTCTTTCATGCCTTTTATCAATGGGTTCAGCATGTTTTTCTGGGTACTGACGTATTCGCTTCTCGGACTGGAAGTTAATACTAAAACATTCATGTTAATCCATCCTTTTGCTTAGTCTATTTTATGGCAGCCTTCTCGAGAAAATACTTGCGGGAAGCGAAATGATAGATTGGAGCCGTTATTCCGGCAAGCGTTCCCGAAATAACAATCATCAGGTTAAGGGAAACCCCAAATACCACGAAATCAAATCCGGAAACGTAAACGAATACCATCGTCATGCACTGGAGTCCAACAACGATTCCAAGCCAACACATTTTCTTTGAAAACTTCTTCTCGATCAATGCAATAATGTTTAATACGAAATAACCAAATCCATAAACTCCCCAAGAGAAGAAATAATAGGAGTCCGTAGGGAAATGTCTCTCATTGATCAGAGCTTCATAAGTGGTGCCTTCGCGATAAAGACCAATCGCAACTGAATTCATGTGAATGTAATGAATCCAGTTCATTGCAGAGATGATCATGCTTGCGACCAAAAGCACGTGAATCCATTTAATAATGCCAGCATACTTCTCGACACCCTTTTTTACGTACGTGGTTAATGCATTACAATACGCAATCGAGAGAAGACAAAGCGTTGCGAACAAAACTCTCCAAATCATGTTAAGCGTAGGCGTTTCCATAAGATTACGATAATTCTCAACGGATCCCAGATAGAGGCCTACGGGATCCATTCCGATCATGACGGCAACGACAAAATATAATACTCCAACAACGATGGTAATAATACTGCCAAACTTTAGAACACTTTTTTCTTCTGCATCAAAATTCATGATTTTTTCTCCTATCTGTCTTTTCTAAAATATCCTATGCCATCCAAATACTTAAGTCCCTGCATAAAGAGTGTTTCGGAATACTCTTTGCCTGCGGCCTGAATGCGCGTTGCTTCATCAAGACGTTCCAATGCAATGCGATTAATTAACGTTCTCTTTTTCTCCGTTTGCGGAGAATTAAGAATGGAATAGAGCATTGCGCACGTACTGTTAGGGTTTTCCCTCGCAACCGCGTCGATCTTCCGCATCCAAGCATCAACGCTGACAACCTCAAGTTTCATTTCGGTTTTTCCAATCCATTGGGCAATGTCACCTATGGTGAAATCAAGAGGATTGAATATATGGAATACTCTTTCATCATAATCAGAAGCCATAATGCCGCATATCCATTTAGCCATTGCGTCAACCGGCACTGCATCAAACGTCATGGAAAAGTCGGGTATGCTTTCGGTCTCCGTGCACGCCTTGACCAACTGCCAGAGGAAATCATCCGTTCTGCAATATCCGGTATTCAGGTCAGGTCCTATTCTCCCTAATCTGTATATCCTGCTCTCAACTCCCCTAGCAAGCGCGGCCTCAAGCAATCGCTCCGATACGATCTTACTTGCCTCATAACCACCTGTCTCGTCAACGTAAGTAACGTCCGGTTTTGTTGCCTCGTCCACGTAATCAACGCTGCTGCCGTTAAATACTGACATCGTCGACATATATTCTATTCTCTTTTTCCTATAGGTTGCAGCCAGTTTTATGAATTCCTTCGTGGCTCCAACGTTCACTTTTTTAAGTCGCTCATACGCGTAGCCTTGCTTTGTTATTGCTGCCGAATGAACAATGCAGGCAACGTTCTTTTGCAACTCCCCGTAATCTTCCTTTGACAATCCGAGAGAAGGTTTGCTGAGGTCTCCGCACAAAACGATTATCCTGTTATCCATCAGCAACCCGCCTGAATGTATCTGGCTTAACTTATCTTCAAGTCTCTTGCGGGCCGCTTCCCTGGAAGACGCATTCACGATACAATAAATCTTTTCTTTCGTCTGACCGTAAATCTCTTTCAGAAGGAACAATCCCAAAAGTCCAGTCACACCCGTAATCAGGTAAGCATTCTCTTCAATCTCCTCATCTTGCTTCAAGGGTTCAAAATCAGGCAACGCCGCTTCACTTTCGATCGTAATCCTCTCACTTTCGTCATTCGACGAAAAATCGTTTACAATGTCAATGATTCTGGCATTCGCATAAAAGTCCTTAAATGGAACGTCAACCTTCAGTTTCTCTTTTATCACAAAGAGAAGCTTTGTGACTATAATGGAATTGCCGCCAAGATCAAAGAAATTATCGTAGATTCCCACCCTCGGCACCCCAAGGACTTCTTCCCATATGCTGCATAATTCTTTCTCAAAATCATCTCTCGGGGCCACGTATTCCGTTTGCGCCTCCAGCTTTCCGTTCGTAATTCTAAGAAGCGCTTGCCTGTCCAGTTTTCCGTTGTGACCATATGGTATCGATTCAACCTGGAAATACTCTGACGGAATCATGTATTCAGCGAGATAATCTTTGAGTTTTCTCTTGATGTTTACAATGTCCCATTTGATCTCATCACACGTGACGTATGCGGCAAGTTTACTCTCCCTCTCCGTTTTTTTCAGAAGAACGACCGCATCTGAAATTCCGTCAATTTTCTTTAGTGCTGCCTCAACCTCACCAAGCTCAATTCTAAATCCACGCAATTTTACTTGCGTATCTATTCTGCCAAGATACCGCAATTCACCGCTCTCAGTCCATAAAGCCAGGTCTCCCGTCCGGTATATCCTGTCTCTTCTGTTCCAAAGATTATCGATAAAGCGTTCTCTCGTAAGATCCGGAAGATTTTTGTATCCTTTTGAAACGCCAATTCCTTCGATGCACAGTTCCCCGGGAATGCCAATGCCTTGCTCCTTTGCTCCTTCCAAAACATGCATCTTCGTATTGCGTATCGGCTTTCCGATTGGCGTCCAAACGTCTCCTGGCTTACAGTCATAATAGGTTACGTCGATGCTTGCCTCAGTAGGGCCATATAGGTTAATAAGTTTTGCATCCTTGCTCGAAACGCATGCATAGAATTTATTTGCCTGATCCGTAAGTAACTCTTCCCCGCTGCAGAAAACGTATCTCAGGCTTTCCGTAGCTTTTGCGCATTCCTCATTTTGTTCCAGGCAATTTAGAAAAATGCCAAGCATCGTGGGAACGTAATGAATTACCGATACCTTGTACTTTTCGATTCCCTGGCAAATGCTTACGGGGTTTTTCTCATCTCCTGGCGACGGAAGATATACGCTTGCGCCAACCATCCCCCACCAGAATATCTCCCACACGGATACGTCAAACGTATAAGTTGTCTTCTGCATGATCACGTCTTGAGCATTCAGAGGATATCTGCCATCCATCCACTCAATCCGGTTGACCATTCCCTTGTGGACGTTCATAACTCCCTTAGGATTTCCCGTTGTCCCTGAGGTGTAAATAACATATGCGACGTCATCGCTCTGATTGATTACGGGAGGATTCTCGCCACTCATCCCTTGCGCCTCACCCAATTCCTGATCAAAGAAAAGATTGAGGTCGATCACGTTTGGATGGCTCTGCAGCTCAGGAAGTTCAACGTTAGTCAGCACTGCCTTGGGCGCGCAGTCATTGATGACGTAATCCATCTTCGCGCCAGGATACTCCGGCGATATTGGCACGTAAGCTCCTCCAGCCTTCACAATGCCATAGATGCCGGCAAGCATGTAAATATGTCTGCTGGCAACAATTGCAACCGCGTCATTCCTGCCCACGCCAAGGCTTCTAAGCTTCCACGCCATCTGATTGGCCATTTCATTAAGCTCTCCGTAGGTGTAATTGCCCTCTGGCGTATATACGGCAATCTTATCCGGTAAAGCGGCTGCATGACCCTCGAAAGCTGCAAGAGCAAGCTTCGTTTCGTCAAAGGCAAAATCCGTGTCGTTAAAGTCTTCAAGCACTTTTCGTTCCGCGTCATCCATTTCCTCGATCAGGCGCAATTCTTTGTTTGGATTCTTCATAAGGTCGCAAAGAATGTTTTCCAAATGCTCGCCCATCCGATCGATCGTCTGCTTTGAGTAAACGCTAGAGTCATATTCAATGCCAAGGTTTACGCGATCGTTGAATTCCGAGACGCTAAAGGTAAGAATAAACTTAGCACCATCCGAGTCCAGCTGAATCGGTTCTATATGAAGGTCCTTTTCGCTCCCGCCCGTTTCAACGTTCGTATTCAAGTTGAACATCACGTCAAACAACGGATTTCTGGAAGTATCGCGAGGAATCTTAAGCTTGTCGACCAATTCTTCAAATGGATAGGATTGATTCTCATAAGCTGCAAGACATTTATTCTTTACTTCTTCCAGATAAGAAACGTATTTTTTATTTCCTGCCGGCTCCGTTCTGATCGCTAACGTATTCACGAACATGCCTAACATGTTTTCCACGTCAGGATGATTTCTTCCGGCAACGGGGCATCCAATCACGACGTCCTCCTGCCTTACGTACTTCGACGTCAGGATATTTATGGCCGACAAATAGAACATGAATGCGGTCACCTGACGCGATCTGATAAACTCACGGATCTGAGATACGGTGATGCTTTTCAGTTCCCTCCGCACGCTATTCCCAATCTCTTCTTTTCCGTTCAGCCCAGCGTCCTTAATAAAATTGAGCGGCTCGGGAATTGTTTCAAATTCCTTAAGCCAGTATGCTTCTTCCTTAGAAAAATCCTGTTTTGCAAACCATTCACTGTAATCCTTATACTGAATCTCAGGAAGCTTGCATTCCATTCCAAAATACAAGTCAAATACTTCTTTGCTCAATAATGATATGGTCAAACCATCTGCAATAATATGATGCACATCCATGAGAAGAAGGTACTCATCTTCTGATTCCTTTATCAGTTTTACGCAGATTAACGGTGGCTTGGAGAGGTCAAACGGTCTAATAAATTCACGCATTGCCGCTTCAACGTCCGTTACCACTGCTTCTTCATATTCCACGGTGAAATTGACGTTGTCAAATATTCTCTGAAATACTTCCCCGTTTCTTACTTCAAATCCAGTTCTAAAGATCTCGTGCCGCTTAATGATGGTCTGAAATACATCTGTGAGTTTCTCCCTTGAAAGTTCACCTTTCAGGCGATATGCCAGCGGAACGTGATATAGATTTCCGTCGTTGTCAAGCTGCTCCAACAAATACATTCTACGCTGCATCGGCGTAAGCACGTACAGTTCTTTCTTTTCCGCATGCTCAATCTTATCGGTCTTGCCGTCACTGTATCTTAATACCCTCGCAATCTTTCTGGCATTCTGATACTGAATGACTTCTCTAATTGTTAATGCGTATCCTCCTCTTGCATTAATTAGATGCGTAACCGTTGCCGCCTTCAGCGAATGCCCGCCCACGTCAAAGAAATTATCCAAAGCACCTATTTGTTCAACTCCGAGCACTTCCTTGAATACGTCTACGATAAGTTCCTCATATTTATCCACAGGCGCCTCATATGCAGTTTCCGTCACAAACAGATTTTGGGGCAACGCGTTTCTGTCAAGCTTTCCATTGATGGTTACCGGAATTCTGTCCAATTGCATGATCACTGCCGGGATCATGTATGCCGGAATCATTTTGCCGATGGTCTCTTTCAACTTCGCGACGTCTATTTTCTTATCTGAAGTAACGTACGCGGCAATTTGCTTGTCACCCGTGGCATCTTCCTGAAGAATGGCTACGGCATTGTCAATTGCATCTGCCTTAAGTAGTGCATTTTCAATGTCTCCAAGTTCGATTCTGAATCCTCTCACCTTGATCTGTTTATCAATTCTTCCAAGATACTCAAGGCTTCCATCTTCATGCCATACCGCGAGGTCTCCCGATCTGTAAAGCTTTCCCTCCCCAAACGGATTGTTCACGAATTTTTCTGCGGTTAATTCCGGTCTGTTGAAATATCCTCTTGCCACGCCTTCCCCTGCCACGCAGATTTCACCTGGAATGCCAATTCCGCACGGCTGATGATCATTGAGGAGGTACACGGCGAGCGTAGGAATCGCAGTGCCAACGTCACTAAGTCCTCTTTCAATCTCACGGTCCGTAATCTCTTTATAGGTAACGTGAACGGTCGTCTCCGTAATTCCGTACATGTTGATGATTCTTACCTGCGGATTCGTTTCATGCCATTGTTTTAGCTTGATTGGATTTAAGGCTTCGCCGCCGAAGATAAGATATCTTAATTTCTTTCCGGCACTCTCTCTGTCAACTTGCATGAACTGATAGAATGCCGACGGCACTTGATTAAATACGGTGACGCCTTCCCTTACCATAACCTCAAGAAGCTTCTTTCCGTCAGCCGCTTCTTCCTTAGTGAGAACTATCAGTTTCCCCCCAAACAGGAGTGCTCCGTAGATTTCCCACGTGGAAAAGTCGAAACCAAAGGAATGGAATAGCGTCCAAACATCGTTTTCATCAAAATCATACTGAAACTCATCATTTTGGAACAGGCGGACCACGTTCCTGTCAGTGATCATGGCACCCTTGGGATTTCCCGTTGTTCCTGAAGTATAAATAATGTAAAACAGATCCTCCGGACTCCCGTGAGGTTCCGGATTTGCAATACTCTCTCCCGAAAGATCTTCCTCATCCAGCTTGATCATCTGCCCTTCGTAAGAAATATCCAAAGTCGAATAAATCACGACCTCAGGCTTTGAATCATTGAGAATGTACTGCACTCTGTCCATAGGATACTCAACGTTAATGGGAACATATGCGCCCCTGGCCTTAATGGTTGCAATGATCGCAACTATCACGTCCATGCTTCGTTCAAGATAGAGCGCGACCTTTTTCTCCGGTCCCACTCCCATGCCAATCAGCCGGTGAGCAAGTCTGTTTGACGCTTCGTTGAGTTCCCTGTACGTCATGGTTTTATCTTTACATTTGAGCGCCGTTCTGTCCGGATACTTTAGAGCCACGCCCTCAAAGACGTCTATAACCTTTGTTCCTTTAGGATAATTGGATTTGTAAAGCGGATTAAAATCATTGATAACCTTTTCCTTTTCTTCTTCAAGGCAACAGGGTATCTGTCTCATCTCAACTTGATCATTATCCATGGCTGCTGCCAGCACGTTGAGCACGTGCTTTAAGCATTTTTTTATTTCAGCTTCTCCGTATGCATCGGGTTGATACATACAGGTCAGTACCATTTCGTCCAAGCATTTGGCACCAATGGTAATCGGATAATTCGTTTCTTCCTTACTTTTCAGCTGCGTTACTTCGATGCCACCCAGAGTTTGTGCAACGGAAGCATCCTCAAAATAGTTTTCATAGTCAAAGAGGATTTCGAATAAACCGTGCTTTATACCTGATACGGTCTGGACGTCAGCCAGCGAGCAATAATCATATTCAACGCCGTCAACGGACTGCTTGTGTATTTTTTTAGCGATGGATTCAAAAGTTTCCTGCTCAGAGTCGATGCACGTCCTTACGGGGATTGTGTTAACAAATAAGCCTACGGTCTGTTCTATGCCTTCTATCTCTGCATTTCTTCCGGATACCACTTTTCCGTATACAATGTCCTTCGAATAGTTATATCTGGCCAAAACAATCGAAAGTGCACTTTCCACTAACGTGCAGACAGACATATTTTTTTCCTTGGCATATTTTTTGATCTTTTCAGCAAGCTCCCTTGATGAATTCACCGTAACCTGCTTAACGGATTCCCCTGTATTATCCGCTACGTCAAAGGAACGGATTTTGGTCTCTCCTTCATAACCAGCCAAAAGATTGCGCCAATAATCCAATCCTTTTTTCATGTTTTTCCCGTAGAGCCAGTCAACGTATTCGTAATAGGGCGTAAACGTTTTTTTCTCTTGATTTGCTAATGCCTTGATTTCCTCCGTGGGAACACGTTTGTACGCCATTTCATAATATCTTTGGAAATCGCGAAAAATAAGCGACGTACACCATCCGTCCATAATAACATGGCTGGTAGTCCACAGAATGTATGAGGTCTCGTCAGGAAGTCTTATCAGAGTAACTCGCAGCAGCGAATCATGCTGCAGACGAAAACCACGTTTATAATCTTCGTCTGCAATCCGCATGACTTCGTCCTTGTCAGCCGCATGACGTTCCCCTAATTCGATGGGAGCATTTTTCAAAACCACCTGCCACGCTTTACCGGTCGTCTTGGCAATAATGATTCTGGTTCTCAATGCTTCATACTTCATCGCGAGGCTCTCTAAAGCCACGGAAGCCGCATTCTGATCAGGCACGCCCTTTGCAAAAAAAAGGTCTTGGATCACGTATTCCGTTGTGTTTTCATTCAATTGATAATGAAAGAACATGCCCTCCTGTAAAGGCGTAAGCGCGAATATTCTCTCAATATTGCTATTTTCCTTAGAACTGCCCATTCTTTCTCTCTCCTTACTCATCAGAAAGCTGCAAAGATTTCGTCAAATTCATCTTTTTGCATATTCTTTGCGCCAAAGTCGGAAGCAGTGCGTATAACGCTCTCATCCTCCGTGCAAAGAGCTATAATGCTTTCAAATGAATGAATGAATTCTTTCGAGATCGCTCTTTCCTCTTCTGCAGACAACCTGCCCATATTGTATGACGTTCTGACGTGAAGACGCTTGCCGGCCACGTAACAGTCAATTCCCAAAACCGCATTATCAACGTTCTTAGGGCTAACGTTCTTACCGCAATCATACTGCGAAGGTTGAAAGGCTCCCTGGCTTGAAAGATTCGAATCCATCTCTCCCAGGAAATTAAAACAGATATTGGGTCTCATTTCTCCTAATCCGTTTTCTTCCTGTCCTGCCAGCATGCAATAATACTTCTCCACGTCCTGATTGTTTCTGATTGTCTCCTTGACTGATATAATGCAATCGGCGAGATCGTCAAACCCAACGTTTAATATCACGGGATATACGTTGGTGAACCAGCCAATGGTTCTCTCAATGGGAACATTGCCTTTATACTCGATTCTACCGTGCGATTCAGATTCGATTGCCAGTCTTTCATTGCCAAATACTCGCTTAAACGCAACGCCTAACGCACACGTAAGCAATTCATCCGTTTGGGTGCCGAATCTCTTATTGATTCTGGTAATAAAATCTGTCGTTACTTCTGCATCAACAACGTATTCGCTTACGGCCATGACGTTCCCGTCATCATTCTGCATTGCTTCTTTCGAAGAAGGAACAAAGAGCGTTTCCCCAACCATGGACTGAACCTTGCGTATTTGATCAAGCTTGCCCATAATCTCATCGCTGCGGGAAATTTTGCTGACGTATTCCGACCAATCTTTATATGATACGGTCTTGTCCGGCAACCTTACTTCCCATCCATTCTTCAAAGCGAAATAGGTTTTTTCCAGATCCTCACACATAATCCCCCATGACACCGCATCAATCACAAGGTGATGAACTGCCATAAAGACATGAGATTGACCCTTAAGCTGAAATAGATTAACCTGTATCAAAAGTCCTTCTTCTATGTTAATCTTTTCCTGGGCTTCATTATTTTTTGCCGCAATTTTAGAAGCAAGCAATTCTTCTTCCGTATCGCTGAAATCATATTCATGGATGGCAAAAGCATTTGCTTCATCGATTGCCTTAATAACTGCCTTACCGTCTTTGAAGGTGCTTCTTAACACGTCATGGCGGGCAACGATGAGGTCAAACGTCTTTGCAAGTATCGCCGCGTCAATTCTCTCCTGCGTCTTGATCATCAAAGACTGGTTGTAATGATTGATTTCAGGATAGTTGCTTCTAAAGAAAAATTTCTGTATGGTCGTTAGCTTATACTCTCCAACAATTTCTTCCTGACTGATCACAACCTCCGGCTCGCGTACGTACGAAGCAATGTCCTTCAAGGTTTCTGACCTCAGGATGTCCTTAACCTTTATTTCCTTTCCCCGCTCCCTTACCGCTGACGCAACGTGAATGGCCTTGATGGAGTCTCCGCCCAGTTCAAAGAAATTATCTGCCATGCTGACTTCATCCAACCCAAGTATCTGCTGAATGATCTCACTTAACAGAATTTCATTGTCCGTCTCAGGCTTAACGTATTCCCTGACTTCCGCCTTTATTTCAGGCAACGCTCTCTTGTCAAGTTTTCCGCTACGATTCTTCGGTATGGCATCGATCTGCATAATCGCAGAGGGTACCATGTAATATGCGAGATTGTTTTTCAGCCGGTTCTTGATCTCATTACAGTCAAGGCTTTGGTCCGAAGTTACGTAGGCATATATGGCAGCTTCCCCCGCTCTGTTCTTTCTGACAACAACCGCGCAGTCCTTGATCTCCTCCATCCGTCTGAGCAAGCTGTCAATCTCCATGAGTTCGATTCTGAAGCCTCTGATCTTAACCTGCTCATCGATTCTTCCAAGGTATACTACATTACCGTCGTATCTCCACAGCGCAAGATCTCCAGATTTATATGCTTTTCCCTCTCCAAAAGGATTCTTGACAAATTTTTCTTCCGTCAATTCCTTTTGACCCAGATATCCTGCCGAAAGGCTGTCACCCGCAATATACAATTCACCGGGCACGCCAATGGGACATAATCTGTCTTCCTGCATAACGTACAATTGGAAATTATGCACCGGCTTGCCAATTGGAATGACTCTTGTATCCTCGTAATTATGTTTGTAGTAGCTCGTGTTAACCGTAGCTTCCGTAGGACCATACGCATTGTAAACTTCAACGCCTTTTCTGCTCCAATCGTTAAAGACCTTGGGATTAGCAGCTTCACCGCCCGTTTCCAGCAGTCGCACGGTTTTAAAGTGATCCGGGTTTAAGATGGCTGCCCTTGTAGGCGTCATGGCAAGAATTGTTACGCCGTTTTCGTTACTGCACTTTTCAAACTTCTCACTGTCGTTTAAGTCATCCTCCGAAATTAAGACCAGCGTTCCTCCCACAAGAATCAAGTTGAAGAAATTCCATACAGACTGATCGAATACGTAATTGGCCACGCCCAATACCGAATCAGTCGTTTTTAAGGCATATAATTTCGTATAGGACGTCACAAGATTCATTAGATTTCTGTGAGAAATCATTACACCCTTAGGCTTACCCGTCGTTCCAGACGTAAAGATGCTGTAAAGGGCGTCACTGGATTCATTGACGTACTCGGGATTGGCATACTGGCATCCATCCTCTTCCTCATTGATCTCGATGCGTTTTAAGTCAAATTGCTCAGGGAATGCCGCCTTAAAAGTAACTACGACTTTGGCCTTACAATCACTCAGGATTTCCGCGATCCTGCCTGCAGGATAATCAGGCATGATCGGAACATAAGCACCTCCTGCCTTAATGATTGCATAAATGCCGATGAGCATCCCCATTCCTCTTTCAGCGCAAAGAAGAACGTATTGGTTTCTGCCTACCCCGGCTTTCCTTAACCTGTCTGCCTCCCTATTTACCAGATTATTAAATCCTGCGTAGGAAAGCTTTCTGTTCCCAAAGATCAAGGCGGTTCCATCCGGATATTTCGCAACCGTCTCTTCCAATACTTCCGGAACGGTTTTATTCTTAGGATACTCTAACGCCGTCTGATTGAATTCCACTAACAGAAGCTTTTTCTCTTCCGCATCGCAAAGCTCAATGTTTTTGATGATTTCCTCCGGATTCTGAATAATGGAATTCAAAACACTTTCAAAGTGTTTCATCATATAGCGGATTGTCTGTTCATCAAACAGATCCGTACAGTATTCAAAGCTAACCTGGTATTCCTCATTCACGCGCGAAACGTCCACGCTCAGGTCAAATTTGGAAATATCGTAATCTATTTTTTCGTAGGAAATCTCAAGCCCCGGAATGTTGGAATACGTATCCTCGTTATTCTTCATCTCAAACATGACGTCAAACAACGGATTTCTCGACACGTCTTTCCTGAGCCGCAACATTTCAACGACTTCCTCAAATGGATACTCCTGATTCTCATATGCTTCAAGGCAGCTCTTTTTCATTTCGCCAAGAAAATCAATAAATCTTTTCCCTCTTGCGGGGTATCCTCTGAGCGCAAGCGTATTAACGAACATTCCCACCATTCTGTCCGTATCCCGATGAGTTCGTCCCGCTATGGGCGTTCCGACAACAATATCTTCCTGCCGGCTATAAGCTCCGAGAAGAACCATCAGTCCCGACAGCATGATGATGTGTTCCGTCGTGCCAGTCTTAACGGCTAACGCTTCTATTCCTTTGCGCAGTTTTTTATCAAAGTTTACGTTAATCCTGTTTCCATTAAAGCTTTGCCACTCCGGTCTCTTATAATCCGTCGGCAAGTCCAGAACGGGGATCTCGTCTTCAAATACTTTTTTCCAATACTCTCTCTGCTTTGAGAAATCTCTCTTGCGCATCCATTCACTAAAATTCTTATATTGATAAACATTATCCTCTAACGTCATCCCGGAGTACAGCTTGGAAAACTCTTCGATCAATACGTTCAGCGAAGTACCATCAGCAATGACGTGATGAACGTCCAGCATGAGAACGTAATCTTTTTCGCCTACCTTTGCAATCTCGATGCGTGCCAAAGGATACTCTCCGTCCTCAAAAGGTCTTACAAATTTTTTCATGAGAACCTTTGCCGAAGTCTCCTTAGGGCTACTCCAGACAACGTTGCTTTTGACGTTCTTATGAATTCTCTGAATATATCGATTGTCAATGCAATGAAAACTGGTACGCAACGTTTCGTGGCGATTGATGATCATTTGCCATGCGTACTCCGCCTTTTCGCGATCAATTTCACCACGCAAACGGAATGCCACGGGAATGTGATACGATACGGATTTCCCCTCCATCTGTTCAATGACAAAAATCCTTTTTTGTGCGGAATACATTTCAAAATCCGTATGGTCTTCCACCTGAGGCAGGGGTTCATACGCTTCACTTCCGTTAGAATCCACGTAGGAAGCCAACGCCTCTGGCGTGGGATTCTCGAACACGGCTTTAATGGGAATCTGCTTTTCCGTCAACCGCTCAAGCTTATGTATCAAAGTTACAACTTTAAGCGAATGACCGCCCATCTCAAAGAAATTATCTTTGATTCCCACTTTCTCCTGAAGCAAAACTTCCTCAAATGCCTGGACGATGAGTCTCTGCATCTCATTTTTCGGTGCTTCGTAACGCTGCTCATTATTATATACGATGTCAGGCAGCAGCTTTGTCCCAAGTTTGCCATTCGAAGTATACGGGATTTTTTCAAGCTGCATCATTCCCGCCGGGATCATGTAAGTTGGCAGAACCAGTTTGATTTTCTCGCGAATCTCTGAAACGTCTATCGTTCTTGAAGCGACGTAATATGCATAGATCGCCTTATCTCCGGCCTTATCGTTTCTCACAATAACTGCTGCCTGGGTAACGTCTTCCACGCCCAGGATCGCCGCCTCAATTTCTCCCAGTTCAATTCTGAAGCCTCTGATTTTTACCTGATTGTCAATTCTGCCAAGATATCTGACGTTACCATCCGGCAACCACTCGGCGAGATCGCCGGTTCTGTATATTTTACCTTCCCCAAAGGGATTATTGATAAACTTTGCGTCTGTCATCTCAGGAAGATTCAAGTATCCCCGCGCAAGTCCCAAGCCTCCAAGGCACAGTTCTCCAGGCATGCCAATTCCATTCAGCATGCCGTTTTGGATGACGTACAATTGCGTGTTCTGAATCGGTTTGCCGATGGGTATAACGTTACTTTCGTGATCGCAGCAATAATAGGTCACGTCTATGCTCGCTTCCGTAGGTCCATACAGATTTACGAGCAGCGCATCGGCAGCGTAGGATGGCTTAAGGCTCTGCCAGTTCCTGACGGAATCAGGCGTTAAAGCTTCACCGCTGGCAAAGACGTATCTGAGCTTCGCCAGATTGCCGCCATTTTCTTTTTCCTCCGCCAAAAAATTAAGAAAGCTGTTAAACATGGTGGGCACAAAATGCATGACGGTGACGTCCTGCGCATTGATTTCCTCATAGATCTTCCCGGGTTCCTTTTCATCGCCCTGACCAAGCATGCAAACGGAGGCGCCGACAATTGACCACCAAAAGAGTTCCCATACGGATACGTCAAACGTATAAGTGGTTTTTTGTAAGATACAATCATTGTGATCAAGAGGAAACTGATTCTGCATCCACTGAATTCTGTTGATCATTCCCCGATTAACGTTTACGACTCCCTTGGGCTTGCCGGTCGTACCAGAAGTATAAATGACGTAGACTGCGTCCTCCGGTCCTCCGTATACCGAAACTGCTTCTTGATTTCCTTCGTACGTCTTCTCATCATTTAGGTCGATCACTTTGATGCCGTTAACCGTAATATCCTCAACGCAATTGCTGAGGACCACTTTCGTCTTACAATCTTCAAGAATATAATCCACTCTCTCCTGGGGATAATTCTTATCTATCGGGACGTATGCCGCACCTGTCTTAGCGATTCCAAAAATGCCGATCATCATCTCAAGACTTCTGGTCGTAATAATGCCGACAAAATCTCCAGGGCCGATCTCCTCTTTTTGCAAAAGGCCACAGATGATGGATGCCTTATGATTTAATTCGCCATACGTAAGATTGACGTCCTTATACTTTACCGCAATCCGCTCCGGATTCTTCCTTGCATTCTCTTCAAAATACTGAATCAGCGTCTTATTGACGTCTACTTCCAGGTTAGTGTTGTTAAACTGCCTGATCAGATCTTTCTCTTCGTCAAGCATAAGATCAATGGAACCAACTGGGATTTCAACGTTTGCTGCAACCGCGCCGGCAACCTGCTTCATTCTTTTCAACAGGGCAAAGCATTCCTCCTCCGTATATATACCGGAATCGTACATCATGCTGAAATTAAAATGCTCGCTCCCGTTGATGCTTACCGTAATGGGATAGCTCGTTTCTTCCCTCTCAGATACCAGCTTGCCTTTTAGCGAATCCTGACCCTTCCTGGCATCTTCGCTGACAAAATAATTCTCATATACGAACAACGTGTTGAATAATTTGTTTCCAAGCGGCGTCTGTTGCTGAATCTCTACCAACGGGCAATACTCGTGCTCTGTCGTCTGGAGGGAACTTTGCTGCATTTTAGTGATAAGGTGGGAAAACTTTTCATTTGCGTCTTCCACCTGCATCCTGACGGGAACAGTATTGATAAACAGACCGACTGCCTGCTCAATTCCCGGAAGATCCACGTTTCTCCCCGATACGACCTTGCCAAAAACAACGTCATTGCTGTTTGCGTATCTTGAGAGGACAATGCCATAAATTGCCTCCAGTATTGTACTTACCGTTACCTTGTAATCCTTGCTAACGCTCTTGATTCTTCCAGTAAGCTCCTCAGACAAAGGAATGCTGATGCGGTTGACTTTATGATCCAAACCTTCCATTTTATAAACGGGAAGAATCTCCGCAGTATCAACGTACTCGTTTAGATACTCTTTCCAAAACTCAAGGCTTTTACTTAGTCCCTTCTTTTCGATCAGCTCAATGTACTGCTTATACGTCGGGATCTGCTGCATTTCCAGCTTAATGAGACTTAAAACCTCTTCCTTTTGTTTTCCGTCGTTAAGCATGGAGTAATACTTTATAAAATCACGGAACAATAAAGACGTACTCCATCCGTCAATGATGATGTGGTGTATTGTCCAGAATACGCAATAAAGGTCTGCCTTTCTCTTTATTACCGTCATCCTTAGAAGCGTATCTTGTTCCAAATCGAAGCCTCTTGCGACGTCAGAATTCTTTAGTTCTTCAATTCTCTCAAGCTGCGTCTTTTCATCCAAAGAGGAAACGTCAACTACGTTCATCTCAGGCACGCGGCTGTTAAGCACAACCTGTCTCTTTTTCTCGGATTTTTTATAAAAGATCAGGGTGCGGAGCACGTCGTACTTTACGGACAAAAGTTCTAAAGCCATTCGTGCAACTTCTTCATCCAAGTGCCTTTCAAACTCATAGACGCTTTGAACCACGTATTCTGACGAATCTTCATTCAGCATTTTATGATAGAGCATTCCCGTCTGCATCGGTGACAGATTATAAATACTTTGTATTTTATCTGTTTTTGATTGTTTTTCGCCCATGTTTCCTACTTCCTATTCTTCTTAAAGTAATGAATTTAATAATTCTGCGTCATCCTCCGACATATCGTATACTCCGAAATCAGACATGGTCTTTTCGGCCTCAGCCCCGAGACAACGGTCGGCGATTTCCTTTAATGCGTTTTCATATACGTCAAAGAATTCGTCAATGCGCTCTGACGCATACGCACTTGCATCATACGTCACTTCAATTTGCAGGCGTTTATTGACGCACATGCAATTAAGCGCAAAATTCTGCCATGAATCATTCTTGGGAGACACGCTTCGTCCGGTTGAAAGTTTGGACACGTGAACCCATCCGTCTTCAGCCACGTCGCTGTCCATCTCTCCAAGATAATTGAACGCAATTTCCGTGTTCTCATAATTCCCGCCGCCCAGCAGGCATAACCCGTATCCCAACCCTTCTGACGGGATTTTCCTGAGCATTTCCTTGGTCTGGATGACGTTTTCCTTCAAATCATCACAGTATTGAATGATGACGGGATAAATGGCCGTAAACCAGCCTACCGTCCGGTCAACGTGAACGTTGTCCATAATATTGTTTCGTCCATGGCTTTCCAAGGTCACTGCGTGTGAAGACTGGCCATCCCATTGTTTTAAAGCGATCGCAAGGGCAGTCAGCAAAACGTCATTCGCGTTAGTATTGTAAGTGCCGTGGATCTTCTGAAGAACCATCTCAGATAATTCAGGAGTCAGTACAAAGGCATTGACCTTAAAGTCACCCAAATTCTTAAAGCTGCTTCTTTCATTACATTCCCTGACTCTTTCATTGATTTGGTTCCAATATGCCTTTTCCTGCTCAAACCGTGCATCATTTCCATATTCACGCAGCTTGTCGACCCAGTCTTTGTAAGATGACGCCTTTAGCGGCAGCTTGACCTCTTCGCCTTTTTCAACCTGTTCATATGCCTTGACGAAATCCCCTAATAAAATCCGCCAGGATACACCGTCAATCACAAGGTGATGACATGCAATCATAAGGTGATCTTTTTCCCTTAGACGTATTACCGCCACTTGAGTCAAAGGTCCTTCCTCAATATTCACGTTCCTTTGAACGTTTTCACAGTCTGAGGCAATCTTAGCCTTCAACGCGTCATCAATCTCATCATCCGGATACTCCAGGACGGTGACGGCGTATGCATTGCTTTCGTCAAAGGAGCGGATGACCTGCCTTCCGTCAACGTAGACGGCCCTCAGCATGTCATGGTGCTTTACGAGAGCGTCAAAGGCTTTTTTAAGCTTCTCCGTTTCAAATCTGACGTCACTCTCAAGCATCATCGCCTGATTGAAATAATTATAGTCAGGCATTTGCTTGTCAAAGAATACCTTTTGAATCGGCAAGAATTCCACTTCGCCGGTGAGCTCTTCCTGTGAGAACTGCTCCATCCAACGCGTTACGTGTTTCGAAATTTCTTCCACGTTCTTATACGTCATAATGTCTTTTACGGAGACGTTATACCCAAGTTCCCTGATCCTCGATACCACGCGAATTGCTTTAATGGAATCTCCTCCGTACTCAAAGAAATCGGAATTGATGCCAATACTCTTGGTCCCCAAGACCTCTGCAAAGACGCTAAGCACCTGCTCTTCAACGGAATTGGTTGCCTGGATAATTTCTTCATCCTGAGCGATCATAATCTCAGGCAATGCCCTCTTATCTATTTTGCCGTTGATGGTCAAAGGCATTTTTTCAATCTGCATCATGCGTGACGGGATCATGTATGACGGCAAATGCTCCGCCAACTCACGTCTTAACGCACGCATGTCCATTTCTCTGTCTGCGCAGAAATGTGCCGTAAGATATTTTTCTCCTGCGTCATTTGCTTCTACGCATACTACCGCATGCGTAATCCCTTCCACGTGAAGCAGAACGTATTCAATCTCCGTCGTTTCAACCCTGAAACCTCTGATTTTTACTTGGTCGTCTCTTCTGCCAAGATATTCCAGCGTACCATCCGTCTTCCACCGGACAATGTCATCCGTTCTGTATAATTTCCCTTCTCCAAACGGATTGTCAATAAACTTCTCCCTGTTTAAGTCATCCCTGTTTAGATAACCTCTTGAGACGCCAAGTCCTCCCGTACATAGTTCGCCAGGCACTCCGATTCCGCAGAGATTTCCATCCTCAATGACGTATATGGTCGTATTATTGACGTGACTTCCAATCGGAATTGCTCCGTTAACGTAATTATTGATTTCATAAGTCGTTGTAAACGTCGTGTTCTCCGTGGGGCCATAACCATTGATCAAATGGACGTCCGGAAGCTTTTTCCTGAAATCAAAAACGTGTTTTTCTGAAAGCTTCTCGCCCCCAATCAAAAGATACTTCAGATTCTCAAAAATATAACAATCCTGCTCCTCTAACTGATTAAACAACGACGAAGTGAGCCACATCGTATTTACGCCGTAATTCAAAACCGTCTTCTTAAACAACTCTCCGTCAAAGAGCACGTCGGTATCCGCAATGCATAGTTTTCCGCCATTTAACAGCGCCCCCCAGATCTCAAGCGTCGAAGCATCAAACGCCAGCGCTCCCGTCTGCAACACAACCGTCTCTTCATTGAGATCAACGTAGTTAGGCTTTTTCACAAGGCGGAGAATGCTCTTATGCTCAATCATGCTTCCCTTAGGACGGCCCGTTGTTCCGGAAGTATATATAACGTACGCAAGATTCTCCTGCGACAGCTTAGGTCCCGTGAAAGCTTCTCCGTCCGCCTCAGACCCATACCAGCTTTCATCGCCAAGCTTCAAGGCCGTGTATCCGTCGAAAGCGTCAACGTAATTGGAATAAATTACAACCTTTGGCTCGCAGTCCTTCAACACAAGACTGATTCGCTCGTTAGGATAATTAACGTCTATGGGCACGTATGCCGCACCGCTTTTTATAATTCCAAGTATCGTCGGCACGATAGACAGTTCCTTCTTAGGAACGATGGCAACGCAATCTTCCTTTTCAACACCCAGATTCTTTAAGGCTGATGCTATCCGGTCAGAGCAGGCATCGAGTTCCTGATACGTAATTGCGGCATTCTGACACGCTACTGCAATTCTTTCGGAATACAGTCTTACCACTTCGGCAAAGCAATCCGTGATCGAGTCATAGGCCGGCTTAGCTTCATCAGGCTCATTGAAATCTTCCAAAATCATCGCACGCTCATTATCACTCATGCAATCAAGCGCATTTAAGGTAAGCTCCGAGCCGCCGCAGATGGAACGGATCAGTTCAACAAAATGATCTAAAACGAGTTGCATCATTTCGTCTCTGAAAAGACTAACCGCATATTCAAGACTGAGCAAAATCCCATCCTTATTTTCTTCTGCCACGAATGTCATGTCGAATTTGGCAATTCCAAGGTCAAGCGCCATCTGAACGCAGTTAAAATCTTCCGTTTTGATCTCGTCGATCTGATTGTTTTGCATTACAAATAAGACGTCAAAAATAGGATTTCTGGAGACGTCTCTGTTCGGTGCCAGCACGTTGACCATTTCTTCAAAGGGATATTCTTGATTCTCGAGTGCGTCAATTACCGTAGTTTTGACCTCCGCAAAATAATCCCTTAAAGTGCTTGTTTTAACTGGTTTTATGCGGAGCGGTAACGTATTGACAAACATGCCCAGACAGTCATGCGTGTCGCGATGAACCCTGCCGGCCGTGGAAGTACCGATGACCAGGTCCTCCTGTCTGCAATATCTCCCCAAAAGTATGCCCAAGGATGCCACAAAGAACATATATTCCGTCATGCCAAATTTCTGGCATGCAGTCTTCACTTGCGCGCAAAGGGCATGATCCAGCTGCCGGCTCACGGTCTTTCCGTCAAAGCATTGGAACGAAGGCCTGTGAAAATCCGTTGTGAAATTGAGTACCGGGATCTCATCAGCAAACCGTTGACACCAATATTCTTTTTGGTTTTCCAGATCCCTGCTGCGGGACCAGCTGGCGAAGTCCTTATAAAATATCCTTTTTTCTGACTTTTCTCCACCCTCGTAAAGACGAATAAACTCTTTTACCAGGATTCCCATGGACGCACCGTCTGAAATAATATGATGCATGTCAATAAAGAGATAATTCTCGCCACATGCCTTGCTGATTACGTACAAGCGGAACAATGGCGCTTTTTCTAAGTCAAATGGCTTGATCAGCGTTTGGGCAAAAGCCATTACGTCAACGTCGTCCTGAATGTCAAGATACCTGATTCCACCGCTGATAACGTCATCCGTTACCTGGACGGGTTCATCATTCACCAAAAGAAATCTTGTCCTTAAAATCTCTTCCTGGCTTCCAAGGAGAGCATACGCATTGTCTAGACGATCTCTGTCCAATTTGCCTTCCATTCTAAATAACAAAGGCATGTTGTATGCCAGCGTGTCCGTTGACAAACGGTTTAATACGTACATTCTGTTCTGCGCCGGTGAAAGAGGATAATACTCCTGTTTTTCAAGTTTAGGGATCTCCTCGTACCCTTTTGCAAACTGGTCGACCACCTCTGCAATGCCCGCCACCGAAGGAACCTTAAAGAAATCCATCAGAGATATTCTGACGCCGCATTTTTCCTCAATCAGGTTGATCACGAGCATTGCTTTTAACGAATGCCCTCCAATCTGGAAAAAGTCATCCGTTCTTCCGATTTTGGCTACGCCAAGAACGGATGAAATGCATTCCGCAACCAACTTCTCAGTCTCTCCGATTGGTTCTTCGTGAGTCAGCTCAATTCCTCTTTGCTCTATTTTAGGCAATTTGTTTTTGGCTATTTTACCGTTGTTCGTAACCGGTAATCTTTCCAGTTGCACATAGTCGGAAGGAATCATGTAAGAAGGCAAAACCTTCTCGAGCTCGCGGTAAATCATTCCGGAACTGATCTTGTCTTCTGCCACGTAATAAGCAGCTAATCGCTTCTCGTTCTGGTAGACGTCAACGATAACGGCAGCTTCCTTCACCCCGTTGATCTCCAGTATCGCTTTTTCAACTTCCTCAAGTTCTATTCTGAATCCCCTGATTTTTACCTGATTATCAATTCTTCCAAGATAATCTATGCTTCCATCCTCGTTCCACTTTACCAAGTCACCGCTTTTATACAGTTTACCGATGCAAAACGGATTCTCGATGAATTTCGCTTCGTTTAATTCCGGTCTGTTAAGATAACCTCTTGTGAGTCCATCCCCACCGATAAGTAATTCTCCCGGAACGCCAATTCCACATAATCTTCCGTCTCTCATGACGTAACCAGTAGTATTGGAAATAAGATATCCTATCGGTATCTTGTTAATGATTCTCGGAATCGCGTAAATCGTCGTGAACGTCGTATTCTCCGTGGGACCATAACCATTGATCAGGCACACTGACGGTGCATTTCTTCTAAACTTCTTTACGTGGTATTCTGATAATTTTTCACCGCCGATCAACAGGTATTTTAATTGCTCTAAAGAACTGTAGTCTTCTTCCACGATCTGATTGAACAACGATGCCGTCATCCACATGGTATTCACGTTATGGCCGTTGATCTGCTCCTTCAGTTTTGCGGCGCTTAAAAGGACGTCGTTCTCGGCAAGGCACAGTTTGCCCCCGTTCAGCAACGTTCCCCAAATCTCAAAAGTAGATGCGTCAAATGCTACTGAGCCAGTTTGTAAAGTAACCATGTCCGAAGAGAACGGATAAAAATTCGTATTCTTGACGAGACGTATAATGCTTCTGTTTTCTATCACCGTTCCTTTGGGATTACCCGTTGTTCCAGAAGTATAGATGACGTAAGCGGGCACGTCCCCCGTTACATTTATGTCTTCAAGCGTCTCCTCCTGCCGCGAATGGTTCGTAACATCAACCACGGGAACGCCGTCAATTCCTTGAGCGTCAGCCTTGCACGTTAACAATAATTTTGCGTTGGCATCCTTAACAATGAAGGCCATGCGATCCGCGGGATAATGCGTATCAATGGGAACGTACGCCGCGCCGCGTTTGAGAATGGCAATGATGGCTGCCACCATGTCAATTCCCTTGTTGGCAAGAATTGCAACGTTGTCTCCGGGCCGTACGTCATACTTTTGAAGCAGGACTGCCATTGAGTCAGAAAGTTTATCTAAATCCTCATAAGTAATCTTTTCTTCCTCATATTCCACGGCCGTCTTCAGCGGGTTAATCTTTGCCTGCTCCTTAAAGAGATCTTTAACGGAAGCATTCCTGGGATAATCCGTGCCGGTATTGTTAAAATGATCGATGATAAGAGATTTTTCCTCTTGATCAAGCATCTCGTAATCTTTTAAGGGCTTATCCGCCTCGCTTGTGGTTGCGCAGAGCAAATTCTTAAAATGTCTGGTGAACCATTTCATGGACGAATCGCTGAACAAGGAATCGGAATACTCCAATGCAAACTTGTATTTTTCCCCAACGGCCCACGCAGTTAAAATGAAATCAAACTTAGAGACGTTTAGCTCAACGTCAACCTGATGAAGCGACAGTTCATCCACCTTCATTTCGACGGAATCATTGTTTTGCATGACGAACATAACGTCGAAAATAGGATTCTTTGAGGTATCCTGCGGAGGATTAAGTACTTCAACAAGCTTCTCGAACGGGAACGCCTGATTATCAAACGCATTGGTAATCGTTTCCGTCATACGCTTCATATAAGTGCTAAACGTAAGATCGTTTTCCGGCTTGCATCGAATGGCAAGCGTGTTTACAAAGTTACCCAGCATCGTTTCGGTATCATTGTGAATTCGTCCCGATACCGGCGTTCCAACGACTATGTCCTCTTGAGAGGAATACTTTCCTACCGTAAGCGCAAACACGGAGGCAAGCACGGTATATTCCGTCGTGTTATACTTATGTGCAGCGGCAACTACCTGCTTTCTGATTTCTTCAGGGATTTCAAAGGTAATCGTCTTTCCGCTAAATTCCTGATATCTGGGCCTTTGATAATCGCATGGGAAATTAAGGACCGGAATTTCATCTTCAAATTGTTTTACCCAGTATTCCTGCTGCTTTTGAAGGTCAAGCCCGTCCGCCCATATTCCATAATCCTTGTACTGCACTCTGAGGGGCGACAATTCCCTTCCCTCATAAAGCGCCATAAATTCCTTCATGAAGATAACCACGGACATTCCGTCGAAAATCAAATGACTGATGTCAAACAGTAAATACTTCTTGGAATCCCTGGTCTTTCCGATCGCCATTCTAAAAAGTGGAGCCTTGCCGTAATCAAATGGCTGAATAAAGTCATCTGCCATGTCTTCCAACGACCTGTATTCATCCTCCAGGGTGTTGATGGATACCGTAAGCTTGTCTAAAATCTTTTGATACGGCACCCCGTCTTCAATCACAAATTCCGTTCTTAAGATCTCATGTCTTTCCACGAGCTTATTTAAGACGTAATTTGCCCTTTCATAATCCGCCTCTCCCTGCATCTCAAAAAACGCCGGAATATTATAGAGCGTGTCATTTTTGCTCATGTCATTGATCAGATATAACCTGAGCTGAGCGGAAGACATGGGATATCTGTCGCTTTTCTCAGCGACAGGAATCATTTCATATTCTTCCGTCACGTTTTCTTCCGTTAGTAACTTCTCAATCTGAAGAATGCTGGAATTGGCAAATATGTCCTTTAAGGATAATCTCTTGCCAAATTCCACCTCAATGCCATTAATCAGAGACATGGCCTTCAGTGAATGACCTCCAAGATCGAAAAAGCTTGTTGTTACGTCAACTTCGTTGATGGAAAGCAACCTTCCAAAAATGGCTGCCAATTTTTGCTGCGTTTCATTGGAAGGCAACGTGATCTCTTGATGAACCTCTTCCATGATCTGCAGGATTCTACGGTTCTTCTTACCATTCATGGTGGTCGGAATGGAATCAATCTGCATCAGACGCACGGGAATCATGTACGCAGGAAGCATGGTCTTAAGCAGGTTCTTTAATTCACCCGCCTCAAAAGTCCTGTCTGCCACGAACCAGGCATTCAATTCAAGTTCTCCCTTAGCATTTTTGTCTGCCCTTACGACCGCAGTCTTGACGTCTTCTATCTTCTCAATACTGGTTTCAACGTCCTCAGGCTCAATCCTGTAACCACGGATTTTCACCTGCTGATCCATTCTGCCAATATAATCAACTTTACCGTCCAAGGTCCAGCGAGCCATGTCTCCGCTCGCGTAGAGAATTCCTTTCCCGTAAGGATTCTTGATGAATTTTGAATTCGTAAGTTCCGGCAGATTCAGGTATCCCCTGGACACGCCGTCGCCGCCGATAAATAATTCTCCGGCCATTCCCCTGGCACAAAGATTGCCATCCTGCATAACGTATACTTGCGTGTTTGCAATTGGATATCCAATAAAAATGCGGTCAAAGTCATTCGGTATGGTCCAGCAACACGTAAACGTGGTTCCTTCCGTCGGACCATATCCGTTGATCAGGCATACGGAAGGCTGCTCCTGCTTAAAGTGAGCCACGTGTGCTTCAGATAAGCGCTCTCCGCCGATCAAAAGGTACTTCAGCGGCGCAAAAATAGTGGTATCCTGCTCTTCCATCTGATTGAACAGAGATGACGTGAGCCACATGGCGTTAACGTTGTTATCAAGAATGGACTGTTTTAACCGCTGAGGATCCAACAGTATCTCTTGTTCTGCAAGGCAAAGGGTACCGCCATGGAGAAGGCTTCCCCAGACTTCAAAAGTAGATGCGTCAAAAGCAAGAGCACCCGTCTGAAGCACAACCGTCTCACTGTCGAGAGTTACGTAATTTGTATTCAAAACAAGCCTGCTAATACTTTTATGCATTATCATGCTTCCCTTGGGTTTTCCCGTTGTTCCGGAAGTATATATAACGTAAGCAAGGTTGTCTCCGTTTGCTTCCACGGAAGGATTTGTCTCAGAGTACTCATGAAAGTCATCATCAAAAGGAAAAACCAAGCCTGAATTGTTTTCATAAGAAAAATGACTGTTCCTTAAAATGATCTTCGGATTACAATCCTCCTCGATCACGCGGATTCTTTCGCAGGGATAAGAAGAATCCACGGGTACGTAAGCTGCACCGGCCTTTAGGATTCCAAGCAAAGCCGCGATCGCGTCAATGCTCTTATCCGGTATGATCAAAATGGGATCCTCTACGCATACTCCGTTTCGGATCAGGGCATCTGCAATTCTGTTGGCTTTCTTATTGAGTTCATCATATGTTATGGCTTTGTCATTTGCCTTAACGGCAATCGCGTCAGGCGTTCTGGCAACCGTCTGTTCGAAAAGTCTGCTTACGGAATCCTTATTTGGATAAATGCTTACCGTATCGTTAAATTGTCTGAGAACGAGTTTTTCCTCTTTGGTTGCCATCTCAATGGACGAAACGGGAATATCTGCATTCTCCATAAGTTCCGAGAGAATAAACCCGTAATTTACCAATATCTGCCTAATCTCTTCCGCATCAAATTCATTTCGGTTAAACATAACGTCAGCGCTGAAATTCTCAGAAGTATATACGCTGATCGTAACGGGATAATTGGTCTCCTCCCTCATCTTAAGAGCCGTAAACGAAAGCCCGGATTTCGTGCTCATTTCAAATTCCGCAACGTAATAATTCTCGTGTACGAAAAGAGTGTCAAAAAGCTGACCGTTGCCTGTGGCATTCTGAACGTCGGCAAGCGAACAGTAATAATATTCATTGCTTCCCATGGCTTGAGCATTTACGTTTTTGATCATGGAAAGAAACGTGTCGTTGTCATTTTTCACGCGGACAGGTACCGTATTTACGTACATGCCGACTGCTTCATTCACGCCTTTTCCAACGTTATTGCGTCCAGAAACAACATTGCCAAACACGACGTCTTTCTTGCAAGAATATTTCTGCAATAAAACGCCCCACGCCGTCTCTAAAACAACGCTCTTACTCACCCTGTTGGCAGAGGCAAAATCGTTTAGTTTTTGAAAAACGTCACTATCATATACCACCTCTACGGTGTCAACGTTCTTTTGGGTATTCGGGACGTTTTTGGATTTCACGAAACCAACAGTGTCGTTATAGTCATCCAGAACGTTCTTCCAATACTTCAAACCTTCCTCTTTATTCTTTGATTCTATCCATTTAACGTAGTTAGAAAACGGAGGAAGGTTTTTTTTCTTTTCATTTACGTATGAAAGTATCCCGGCTTCATCCATTTGCCCTTCGAGCATCTCATATATTTTGATCACGTCATTGAACAAAATCATGATACACCAGCCGTCAAGAATGATATGATGTGCCGTCATTAAAAAGTAATAGTTATCCTGGGCTATCTCGCTTACCGTAAATCTGATCAAGCTGTCATGAACAACGTCAAAGCCCCTTTTCAAGTCTTCCGCCGTAATTGCTTCTACCGCTTCTTTCTCTGACGGATAAGAATTTTTACAATCATTGAAATGAATCTCGATCTCCCTGTTCCTTAAAACTACCTGCCAAGGTCTGTCATCCTTCTTGGGCATGACAAAGGAAGTTCTCAAAACGGGATACAATAATGCAAGATAATGAACGGATTTCACCAAGTATTCTTTATTGGGGGCGCCTGATATTCGGATACCCTTTTGTATCACGTATTCGGTATCCGAATCAGACATCATTTGGCGGAAATACATGCCTTCCTGCATGGGAGTTAATCTGTAGATTTCTTCAATATCATTCTTATTCATAGTTGACTGTTTTCTCCTAGTATCGCGACGTTCTCTTCCTCTTAACGATAAATCCGGCGCAATCCCCGGTTCCCCGGTTCATGATCAAAACATGTCCATAATTTCATCCAATACTTCTGCCGTTACGTCATTTTCACCGTTAAAGGTGGAAGCCGTCGTTTCTCGCTTGTCATTGGAAATACAATACTCAATTATTTCATTTACGCAATCAGAGAACTCCTTTGCAACGCGTTCCGTGATTTCCCGCCCAAACTTGCTTGTCAGCACCAATTCAACCTGATTCTTCTTGACGATCGAGAATACCATCTTGGCAAACAGAGCTGACGTTCCTGCATCGGGCACCTCCGTCACGTAGGTAATGCCGATCGGATTCTCCTGATGATGAATCACGGACTCATCCATCATTTCAAACCTGACGTCAATTTCCGACGAACCGTCTGCCTCCCGCAAAGATTCGAATGCGCTGCCGTCATTACTTTCCGTCATCTGATTCATGTCATTCTTTGTTTCGTTCAGCAGTTTTTCAACGTCCGCTTCCTGCTTGCCGTCAAGTATCGTGAGACAGTCAAAATTGCCAAGCGTGCGCGTAAAATCCTCTCCCGCCGCAACAAACGAACCATCCCCATATCTCGTCTGGAACGATGCCGTACGGAATTCGGATCGCCTAGCCAACGTGTTTCTTAACGCCGCAACGTAAATAATACTCTCATCAATTCCAAATTTCTCAGTAACTTGCACAACGTCCGCTTGACGATTGGCCGGTACGATAACGGATTCCATCCTGATGCTCTCGTCATGCCGGGCAGCGTCTGCAATGGAATCTTTCACGTCTTCAACGGCATTAAATTTATGAGCTTTAGACCACTCTGCAAAGCAGACCGTTTTCTTAGGTATGTCAATGGACGACCTTGTCAGGCTGGCTGCATACTGAGCATATACGTTGATAAAGTCTTCAATAAAAATTGCCACGGACTTCCAGTCCAGAAGGAATCTGTTAAAATAAGTCACCAGACGGTCTCTGTCTCTCATCTTAAAGAGAATTGACTTTAATACGGGTCTCTTCGTGAGAACCATCGTACTCATGACCTTTTGGGTCTCCGTCTCAAGGATTCCCTCGCAATCCATAAAGTTCTGGATATGGAATACCTTTAATTCATATAACCGGTCATTATCTGAATCAACAACCTCAAGTTCCTTATCCTTAAGGCACGCCCTTAAAACATCATGATGATATGCAAGCTCGTCGAGCGTATATCTGAGCGCGAATTCATCGAAGCGAAGCTTATTGTGTTCCGTTTCAAACCAAACAGGCATGATCATCCTGTTAACCTTGTTTCCAAGCTGTCTTAACACGTAATCCTGACTTGCAGTGACTGGCATCTCTCCGGTCCATTCGCTCTCTGCCGCTTCCTGTTCTGCGAGTTCCACGCCCGTATCGCTGTTGATCATTCCAATGTTCTTCTCGCCAAATAACTTAGCAAGTTCGATGGGCATTCCCTTTTCATTCATCTTGGAAACAACCTGAATCGCCTTAATGGAATCACCGCCGATCTCAAAAAAGTTATCAAGCATGCTGATCTCATGACTGATCCCAAGAACCTCTTTGATCGTATCAACAAGGACAATGTCTTTGGCAGTAACCGGAAGAACCATCTCCCTCGTCGTATTTATTTCAACGTCAGGAAGCTTTTTTCTGTCTACTTTGCCATTCGAATTCATCTGGAAACTGTCTACGTAGACAATCTTGGAAGGTACCATGTACTCCGGCAGGCGGGCCCTTAACTTGCCCTTCAGTTCATCCGTATCCCTCTCCCTGCCTTTTACAAAAGCAACAAGATGCTGACTTGCATTTACCTCCCTAACTACCACGACGGCCTGCTCTACGTCTTCAAGTTTTTCCATCGTTTTTTCAATCTCGCCAAGCTCAATCCGGTACCCTCTGATCTTGACTTGATTGTCCATCCTGTTGACGTAATACAGACACTCATCCTTTGAGCTCCATTTGGCCAGATCACCCGTTCTGTATACCTTTGTCGGAATGCCCGGGATACTTACGAATTTACTGTCCGTAAGCTCCTGTTCATGGAGATATCCCCTTGCCAGTCCGTCACCGCCAATACACAGTTCTCCCAGAACGTCAAAGCCCACTTTCCCTTCACTTGAAAGAACGTAAATCTGTGTATTGGCTATCGGTCGTCCTATCGGGAGTTCATCACCGCCAAAATTCTTTGGAATTACGTAATACGTAGACCATACGGTCGTCTCCGTAGGGCCATATACGTCTACAATCTTAGCGTCCGTTATCTTTTGCAGGTTCTTTACTAGGGAAGCATCCACTTTCTCGCCTCCAAGCATGATAACCCTTGCCTTCGCAAGAAAGCCATTATTGTCTTCGTCGATCATCATCATCTTAACTCTGCTTGGAGTTGTCTGGATGACGTCGGCCGGATTTTCCGTCAACAGATCATTCAGCATCTTCGGATTTCTCTGTTGATTTTCATCTGCGAGGATCACGGTAAGTCCATTGGTTAATGGAAGCCAAGATTCCGTCACGAAAATGTCAAACGATATGGTAGTAACGGAAAGAATGGTCTTGCATTCATCATCAATCACGTCGCCGAAAATATTAAAATTGCTCTTCGCGCAATAGTTGTGAACGGATCTGTGCGTAAGCATAACACCTTTGGGATTGCCGGTGGTTCCTGAAGTAAAAATGGTATAACAAAGATCTTCCGGCGTATTGATGTTTTCGGGATTTACGGTGATTCCCTTTGCGTATAACGACTCGTCCGTCAAATTGATCACGTCTAATTCTTCCGTCCCGTAACGAATGTCAGAAACTACTGCAATCTCACATTTTGCTTTCTGGAGCATGTATTGAATTCGTTGCTCCGGTATCTGGGGATCTACGGGGATATAACAACCCCCAGCCTTCAGGATGCCCAATAGGCCAACAAAGAGCAGTTCACTTCTGTCAGCAATGATCGCGACGTAAGAACCTCTTGTAACGCCCTTCTCCCTAAGCGCATGAGCGACGCAATTACTCCTTTCGTTCAACTGACGATAAGACAGCGTCTTTCCGTTAAAGCATACGGCAGTCCTGTCCGGATGTTTCTCCGCTTCCAACTCAAATAACTTCGAGATGGTAAGCTCCCTGTTTTCAATCGTTTGACCAGTTGCGTTTAATTCGTCTAACCGACGTCTTTCATCCTCGAGGATGAATTCCAGCCGTCCGATCTGCCTGTCATCGCCTGCAATGATCTGCATCATCAAATCATCATATCTGTCAAGCATGCGCTCAATGGAGTCTGTTTTCCAAAGTGCCGTGCAATATTCCATGCAATACTGATAACCGATTTCATTTTTTGTAACTTCAAGATTCAGATCAAGTTTTGCTATGGCATTACTTATCTCTTCTTTTTTGAATACGATGTTATCATATACGTTCTGACGCTCTTGGATGCCATTATAGGTAAGCATTACGTCAAACATCGGATTTCTCGAAAGATCCCTTTGAACGTTCACGTCATCAAGTATCTGTTCGAAAGGATATTCCTGATTATCCAAGGCCTGCACGCAAAATTGCTTAACGCTCTCTATGAAGTCTTTTACGGACTCGTCAGACTTAAGTCTGCCTCTGATGGGAAGCGTGTTGATAAATACGCCCGCAACGTTCTCCAGTTCTTCACTCATTCTTCCCGAAACAGTGGTGCCAACGATAACGTCGTCCTGTCCCGAGTACTTTCCAAGCATAAGCATGAGCGTTGACGTGAAAAGCACGTAAGGAGTGACGTTATGCTTTAGGCAATATTGGTCTATCATCTCCGTCTTTTCTTTTGTAAGGTGTCTGAAAACGTGTTCCCCGGAGAAGCTCTGTTTCCTCGGCCTTAAATAATCCAGCGGAAGATTAAGAACCGGAATTTCGTCATTAAAATTATATTTCCAAAACTCCGCCTGCGCAGAATAATCCCTGGTTTGCTGCCATACGGAATAATCCGCGTAGCTAACGGGAATCTCGTCAAGTTCCACTCCCTGATAGATCTGCGCATACTCTCTTGCAATGATTCCTACCGTAAGCGCATCCGCAATGACGTGATGCAAGTCAAAAAGAACGTAGCAATGATTTTCACCATCTTCAACAACCTTCATTCTTATTAACGGAGCCTTTTCAAGATCAAACGGCTTGATAAAGCTATCCATAAGAAGGTTGACGTCCATGATTCTCGCATCGCTCTTAACGTATTCAAAATCTTCCGCAACGTTGTCGTTAATAATCTGGACAACTTTGCCGTCGTGAATCGCAAACGACGTTCTCAGCACTGCATGTCTGTTCATAAGTGCAACCAGAGAAGCCCTTGCCCTGTCTGCGCTAAAGCTTCCTTCCACCGAATAGAGCATGGGCATGTTATATGCAATGCCTACGTCATCCAGCTTATGAAGGAAATATATCCTGCTTTGCTCTGAAGAAGCTGGATATTGATCCATCCTTTCTGCTTTCGGAATCTTTAACGTAAGGCCAGACTGGCACTTGGCGAGTTTTTCGCAGATTCCGGCAACCGTCGGATTTTCAAAGAAATCACTAAGCGTGATCTTTTTGTCAAATTTCTGAGCTATGGCATTAATTACCTTTACGGCTTTTAATGAATATCCGCCAATATTGAAGAAGTTATCATTTAATCCAACCCGTTCAATGCCAACCACCTCGGCAAAAATGCCAGCCACTTCGATCTCTTCCATCGTAACGGGCGCTACGTACTCCACTTCCGTCGAAACTATTTCAGGGGCCGGCAGCTTCTTGCGGTCAATCTTGCCGTTGGAATTAAGCGGAAGCTTTTCCAGTTGCATCATAAATGCCGGGATCATATAGTCGGGCAGAGTTTCCCTAATGCTCGTTCTAAGCGCGGCCACGTCCACGTTGTTGTCTGCCGTGAAATATGCACACAGCACGTCCAGTCCCACGTCATCTTTTTTTGCTACTACGACAACTTCTTTTACAAGGTTAGTATTGAGGATCGCATTCTCGATTTCACCGGCTTCAATTCTGTATCCCCTGATTTTAACTTGATAATCAATACGGCCAAGGCACTCCACGGTACCATCCTGCAACCATCTCGCATTGTCACCGGTTCTGTATAATTTTCCTTCGCCATAAGGGTTATCTATAAATTTCTCATCCGTAAGTTCTTGATTGTTTAGATATCCCCCGGAGACGCCCATGCCGGCTATGCACAATTCACCAATCATTCCCACGCCACATTGCGTTTTCCCGTTCATAACGTAAAACTGTGTATTCAGGATTGGTTTTCCAATTGTGATGCATGCGTCATCTGAGTACTTGGGCATGATCTGATAAGAAGACCATACGGTAGTCTCCGTGGGACCATACACGTTTACGATTAATGCGTCCGTGACCTGGCTGATTCTCTTCCACACGTGTACGTCGAACATTTCACCGCCCAAAAGGATTACCTTAAGTTTCTTAAGGTATCTGGCATAATCAGGGCTTTCCATGTATAACCGCATCCGGCTAGGCGTTGTCTGTAATGATTCGGCCCCTTGCGTACATACAAGGTTTCCAAAGGCTTCCGAATCGTTTTGCTCCTCTTCGTTCGCCATAATAACCGTCATTCCGTTGATCAGCGGAAGCCAGGTCTCCGTGACAAAAATGTCGAATGACAGCGTGGTAACGGATACAATGCTGTCGCATCTGCTGCACAAAAGATTGGCAATCGAATTATGATCCGCGCGGAAACAGTAATTTGCCACGGCTCTGTGCGGAATGATAACGCCCTTGGGAACACCCGTGGAACCGGAAGTAAATATTACGTAGCATGGCGTCTCGGGCTCTATCTTTGAATACTCTGACAAATGAACGGAATCCGCCACGTCCTCAGCCGCAAGAATTTCATCAACGTCAACGACGTTAACGTCATTATTTGCATATGCGCAGCCGACCGTAAGCACCATTTTAGGGTGGCACTGCTCAACCATGGATTGAATTCTTTGGATGGGCGTATCCGGATCTACGGGAACGTACGCAGCCCCGCATTTATTAATTCCCAGCATTCCTGCCAAAAGCTTCACGTCTCGTTTGCCGATAAGAAGCACGTAATCATTTGCTTTTACCTGTCTGGTGACAAGATAATCCGCAATCTTTTTCGCGTCTGCATTTAGTTCGCCGTATGTTTTCTTAATGCCGTTTGCAACGACTGCAATTTTGTCTTTATTCGATGAAGTACTTTTTTCAAATAAGGCTGCAACAGACAGTTCTTCCGTAACGTTCTCCTTGGAAGCCGCATTTACGGCATTGATCATGTCAGATTCCGCCTGACTGATCATTTCAACTTCGCCGATCGTCTTTGTGTCATGCTGATGGAAAAATCTGAGTGTTTCCTTATAGTGCCCGATAAACGCCTGAACGAACCTTTCGTCAAAATTATCCTTACGGTAATTGATCCAGCCTACGATCTCGTCACCCTTGCGATTCAGCTCAAGTTCCAATTCGTTTCTGTTGTAACCAGTTTCGATTTCTTCAAATTCGATCTTAACGTCCTTGTAATTAACCACAACGTCAGGCGCCTCTTCATAACTAAACATCAACTGACATACGTCCTTTTGATTTAGCCTGAAGTAATCATCACGATAGTTATATGCCTGCAAATAATTCTGATGGACGTCCTTGATAAAATCACTAATGGTAATCTCATCGTTTAACTTACTTCTGACGGGAATCACCCCGATAAAACATCCGATCAGATTACTAAGCTGTGCCCTGTCCCTGCCGGATAAAGCCACTCCGCAGATCAGGTCACTTTGTTTGGACGTCTTGTAAAGTACAAGATTTAAGGCAGAAAGCAGAACGCTGAACACCGTAACCTTATGAGTCATGGCAGAGGCAGACACTTTATCAAACAATTCCTTCTCAATGCAAAACTGCCTTCTGATACCCTCTTTACAAATGTCCTCAACATTATTCTTTCCCCTTACCACGTCAAGAGAATAGTTGGCATCCGCCAGGCTTTCCGTCCAGAATTTTTTCCCATCCTTTGTAAGATTTGCCTTATCACGCTGTTTCTTTAACCAAACGGCATAATCAGAAAACTGGATCTGCGGTTTATTCACTTCCGCAGTTTTCTTTTCCTGAAATTCTTTATAATATCTGATCATCTCGCCAAGCAAAACGTTGGTACTGATTCCGTCAGATATAATATGGTGCACTACGACAATCACGCACCACTCCGCTTCAGCCACTTTAACAAACTTTATTCGAAGCAGGGGACCGTTTTCGACGTCGAAAGTTTTGCGAACGTAACCTGCGATTACGTTCTCCAGTTCTTCTTTGGGATTAGCGTAGCCCGATACGTCTTCTTTTTCGCATGCAAACTCCATATCCTCTTTGATTATGGCAGTGGGTACGCCTTCCACTTCCCTGAACACGGTCTTCAATATCGTATGCGCGTCAACTATTTTTTCAACGGCCTCAATGAGGACGTTGACGTCAACGTCCCCACGTATAATGGCTTTTCCGGCAGAATTGTAAATTCCTTTGTCAGAGTAAAGCTGTTCGATCAGCCAGATTGCTTCCTGCGTGTCCGTAAGGGCATAAGATGAGTTCTCAATTTGCGCAGGAACGATCACCTCCGATTCGAGCCTTTTTTGCTCCTTCATTTCTCTGATTTTTTTCTCTAACAGCTTTCTTTGGACGTCCGATAATTTACTTAACCGATCATTCAGTTCCTGATTCACGCTTTCCATGTCAGACCGTGTTCTCCCGTTTCTATTCTTTTGTAAGTGCCAATACACCAAATCTTTTATTTTTCTTCTGTTTCACTTGCCTCAATCTCAGCCAACAGCGATTCGATGTCGGCATCGTTCAGCGTAACTGCCAGTTCCTCCAAAGAAATCAGTCCAAGCGCTTCGTTTAACTGTTCTTCAATCTTTGAAATAAGAACGCTGATCGTCCGGTTGCTAAGCAAATCCACAATCGTTACGTTTACTGAGAATTTTAATTCAAGGCGGTTTTTGAGCTCCGTGGCCATCATTGAGTCAAGTCCTAATTCCGTTAATACAACGCTTGAGGAAATCAGCGTAGGATCCATGTGCAGAACCTTTGCGATGACGTCCGTCACGTGCCGCTCAACAATTGCATTTCTTTCTTCCTTGGCCGCTTCCACATATTCCGTTTTAAAGAGCTGATACATTTCCTCGTCGGTCAGCGTATCCTCTTCTCCGGCCTCAACGTTCTTTAAGTGGTCAAGATACGGCGTCTTGCTTCTGGGACCGGATTCAATGACTCTCTTCCAGTCAGCCTCAACTACGGCCGCGTAATCTACGTCCTGGAACAGCAATCTTTCCAAAATCTGTGTTCCATGAGCTTCCTTCGTGGGAATCATTCCCTTCTGGACGTACAGGTCAACAAGATTTAATTTCTTGATCATTCCCGCTTCCCACGGTCCCCATGCAATGCTCAAAGAGGGGAATCCTCTGTTTACGCGATATTCGGAAAGCGCATCAAGGAATGCGTTTGCCGCAGCATAATTGGCCTGACCGGATGCGGTAACCAGCGCTGCAATGGACGAGAACATCACGTAAAAATCGATGTCAACGTCCTCAAGGACGTTACTGAGCGTCCAGTTTCCAACTGCCTTAGTAAGAAATACGTCGCTGAAATCCTGCATCGACATGTTTGAAATCAAAATGTCTCTTACAATGCCCGCGGTACTGATCACGCCCTTGATCTGCTTTTTGATCTCAGCGTTTTGATCAAAGTATTTGCGAATGCTCTCCGTGCTGGCAAAATCCACGTCCCCGACAAATACTTCCAATCCTTTTGCTTTCAGCTCATTTACGTAAGCAACTCTCTGCCTTACGCGCTCATCAATTGACTCATCGTCAGCAGCCGCCTCAAGAGGAAGCTCTCCTCTGTTAAAGAGCAGTAGGCGTTTTGCTCCCTTTTCAACAAGCCAGTTCGTAAAGAGCTGTCCAAGCACGCCAAACGCTCCCGTCACAAGATAGATGCCATTTTCATCCATGGCATACTTAATGGGTTTGGTGAGCTTGCTTGAGTTGTAAACTCTTGCAACGTACCGGTCATTTCCGCGATATGCCAGTTGATCTTCATCATCTCCGTTAAGCAAATCCGTGACGAATAATTGAATGCTGTTTAGCACGTCATTTTTGTCAAGATCTGCAATGCCGCCCCAAAGCTTTACGTACTCCTGGTTGCCTATCAGTCTGCCAATTCCCCACGCAGGATTCTGCATGATCTGAACTTCGTCAGAATCAACAATCTTGTAAGCTCCGGCAGTGGCAATCCATACCTTAACCTGATCTCCGGAATCGTTTACGACCTTCATCAGATTGAGAATGCTGTAAAGCCCCTTTACCTGATCACGGCTGAGTGTTTCTTCCGTGATCTTTTCGTTTTCCTCAAGGCCAAGGTTAAGCAAATGAACTACTCCATCCGCTTTCTTGTCACCTTTTAATCCCGCATATGCATTTGCAAACTCTTCCATGCTGTCAACGTGAATACGTGCCACTTTGTTCTGAAGATCAAGTGAATACTCTTCTCCCGGATAAATGACGGCACATTCCACTCCCTGATTCTTTAAGTTTTCAACCAGGAAGTCACTCTCCTTATTCTTTTCCGCCACAACAATCCAGAGACCTTCGTTTCCTTCCTTCTCCGAAGCTTCCGTTTCCGTAATTTCCTTCTTGATCCAGTCAAGGGAATACAACTGCTGGTCAATCTGTTCCGTAGATAAGCGCTGGCTGTCATTGTCAAGCGTTCTGACCTCAAATCCTTCGATGGAACAAATAATCTTTCCGGACGTGCCATACAGACGGATATTGCTCAGGGAACTCTTCTCATTCTCTTCCGTCACCTCGGCAACGGCCCACATTACCTCTTCGATCGGGTTATATGCGATGAATTCCTTAACCTTTACGGGCAGCTTGACGTTATGGTCATTTTCGGATTCCGGATCGACAAAGGCACGCGCAATGATACTCTGGAAGCAGGCATCAATGATGCCGGGATACGTCACAAACCCGCTCATACTCTTTAACTCGTCTTCGTCAACGCGCAATTGAGCAAGCGTTCTCGTTTTGTCTACCCATACCTGCCTTATAGTTGCGAAAGTACCGGAATAGCCAAAGCCCATGTCCTCAAGTCTCGAATAGATCTCATCTGACTCAAAGGAATTCTCATAGGAATTCCGCAATGCTTCAAAGTAATCCTGACTCTTTCTGAATCTCTGGCTCAGATTTTGTCCATGGGTAATTCTTCCAGATGATACGATGGCCGGTTCCTTACCCGACACGTTGAATATCTTGTACGTATTCTCCTCTTCATTTAGCATTGTCTGCAAAACCGTAGAGGATTCACTGTTAATGAATACTGCTTTATTGAATTCAACGTCGCGCAGTTTATAAAAGCCGCGACCATAATAAACGTTTGCCATTTCAAGAGCCATGTCCATGTATCCTGCGGCAGGGAACACTTGATTTCCCTGAATCTCATGCTCTTCAATGAAAGGCACAAATTCTTTTTTCAGTTCTACTTGCCAAGTCGGTCTGCCTACGTTTAATTTTCTGCCGATCAGATTATGAGCGTAAATGCCAAGTCTCTTGCTGCGCCCTTCTTCCGACTCGAGCCAGTAATACTCTCTCTGCCATGCATAGAACGGCAATTCAACATAGTTTCCAACCTCTGAGTACAATTTGTCAAACTGATTCCATACGCCGTTTACGTACAAGGCTGCCAGTGACAGGCTGATGGATTTCTCATCATTGAGCTTTCTGCTCAAAGAGTTTGTAATCACTATGTCAATGTTTCGGTCCTTTGCAATCTTCTTAACGTAATGCGTAAGAGCGGGATGCGGGCCAATCTCAATAAAGCAGTTGTACTCATCGTCAAAAATACTGTTGAGGGCATCCGCAAAACGGACGGATTGTCTGACGTTTTTCCAAAGGTACAACTCCGGAGCCTGAATTAACTGCTCACCGGTAACCGTTGAATACAATCTAATGGCTGGAGCGTTAAAGGTCACGTCCTTAACGCCCTCAATGAAATCATCTCTGATTTCTTCCATGTATTTGCTGTGATAGGGAACCTTTACGGTTAAAAACTTATTGAATACGCCTTCTTCCGTGAGAATCTCGCTGATTTTCGTAAGCGTTTCGAGTTCACCTGCAAGCGTAAGGTCATCATTGGAGTTAAAGGCCACAATGTCAGCTTCCGGATACTGGGCAATGAGCTCCATTCCTCTTTCATGCGTGGCATTTATTGCCAGCATGTTACCCTTACCCGTGAGTTTGTTCTGTAAAAAGCTCCTGTAGAAAATAACCTTTACGGCATCTTCAAAGCTAAACACGCCAGCCACGTGGAAAGCCGCTATTTCTCCGGCGCTGTGTCCAACGATGGCTTCCGGTTCAATCCCATACCTCTTCCACATGTTGGCAAGGGCAACCTGAATGGCAAAATTGGCCACCTGGGCAACGTAAGTCTCAGACATGTTTGACTCTTCTTCGCTCTTATGCATCTCGTCCCACAGTGACCAGGTCGCATATTGGCTCAATTCTTTGTCGCAACGGCGAATGTCTTCTGCGAACAACGGATCTTTATCCATCAATTCACGTCCCATAGCCCACCATTGCGGTCCCATGCCCGTAAATACAAATACGGGGCCCTTCACGTCCTTTTTCTTCTTACCCTTTTTAACGTTATCGCTGGGTTCGCCTGCGCTGAACGATACAAGTTCGTTCATAAAGCCGTCAAGGCTGTCAGCTACGATCGCCGCCCTGAAATCATGGCTGTCTCTCCTTAAGGCCATGCTGTACGTGAGATCATATAATGATACGTTTTCATAATTGGCGGCGTTTTCTATGTATTTCTTCGATAACTCAGTCAAGGCATTTTCTGATCTTGCGGAAATAGGGAATACGTAATTGCCCCTTGCATACGTATTCGACTTTATTTCCTTTTGGGGCGCCTCAGAAAGGATGACGTGCGCGTTTGTTCCTCCAAATCCAAAGCCATTGACGCCCGCAATCGCCTTGCCCTCGCATTCTGGCCAATTCATAAGCTCCTTGGGAATGAAAAGGCAGGACTTATCAATCTCCAGATCTTTGTTAAGCGTATTTAAATTGCGATGTGGCGGAATTTGTTTCTTATATAAGCACAGGCTTGTCTTAATCACGCTTGCCATGCCTGCTGCCGCCTCTGCGTGACCTATGTTAGTCTTAACGGAAGCCACGACGCATTTATGGTTCTCGTCTCTTCCAACGGAATAAACCTCATTAACCGCCTTAACTTCAAGTGGGTCGCCAACGGAGGTACCCGTGCCGTGCATTTCCACGTACTGTATGTCCTTAGGCTCTATTCCTGCCTCCTCGCAAGCCTTTCTCATTACCTTAATCTGTGATTCCGGATTAGGAACGGTAATTGAGCTCGTATGTCCATCCTGGTTTACGGCGGTGCCTTCAACAATCGCATAAATGCGATCATTGTCTGCGATGGCATCCTCTAATTTCTTAAGGACGATAACGCCCACGCCTTCCGCTCTAACGTATCCATTTGCTTCCTCATCAAAAGTCTTACATCTTCCGTCTTTTGACAGAAATCCTCCCTGCGACTCAGCAATCGTATACTGGGGCGCAAAGTTGAGCTGAACTCCGCCTGCAAGAGCCATGGAACAATCGCCATTTAAAATGCCTTTTACGGCCGAATGCAGCGCAACCAATGAAGAAGAACAAGCAGTATCCATGGCAACGGACGGACCGGTAAAGTCAAATGCATATGAAATTCTGTTAGACACCAGCGTCATCATGGATCCGGTTGCCGTGTGAACATTAATTAAATCGTTGTTGTCTCCGGAAAACTGCATGATCTGATAATCCAGCGTAAAGGAACCCATGTACACGCCGACGTCTTTTCCAGCATAGTCTTCCACTATCATTCCGGCATCTTCCATTGCTTCCCAGCTAGTCTCAAGCAACAAACGCTGTTGCGGGTCGATTGCCGGAGCTTCTCTGGGCGTAATGCCAAAAAACAAAGGATCGAAATCCGTAATGTTATCCAGAAATCCTCCCCACTTACTTACAGTCTTTCCTTTGAAACTTCTATTCTTGTTGTAATAGGTATTCTTATCCCAACGATTCTGCGGAATTTCCGTTACCGCATCCGTTCCGGACTTAATCACGTTCCAAAATGTTTCCTTATCCTGCGCATGTCCAGGAAATCTACAGCCAATGCCTACAATTGCAATCTTCTTTAAATACTCCATTTCCATTTTTCTCCATATTCTATGTTTGATGATTTGCCGCCATTTTCATTAATCACAAACATGCTTTGTCCGTTCTTTTTTCTTATTTGCCGATGCCATTTAACCTTTTTTTGTTATATCATTAAAATCCCTCCTAAGAATATTTTTTTGATTCCGTGCCATGTTTTGTGGCCCCATAATGATCATAAATTAAAGATTTACAACTCCCAAAACAGATAAAATACCCGATAAAAGTCCGCAAAAAAACATCATGTTGTCTCCCATGTCTTAAACTGGAGCATTCCCATGCATCAGCTAATAAAAAGATGAGTGATCAACACAATGACTTAACTGGCATTATAATGCATGATTTTCATGGAATCATTCACGTTTTCGTAAAAGGCAAAACGGAAACGACTACACTTGCGTTTCCTCTTCATGTTTATAAGACAACTAAATCATTATTGTTAATTTGCCCTGGTGAAGCGGCTAAATTTCATCTATAAAATCGTAACTGTTAAAAATTTATTTTTATTTTATATTTATTTAATATATTTGTCAACCAAAAATGTGCAATCTTATGAATATTTTTCTCTTTTTTCCGTTTTTTTTGTAAAATTGCAATAAAATCCGTAATTTGGGAGCGTAATCCACTAAATGGAAACGATAATCCACTTAGTTTCCTAAATATACTAAAATTCATGAAACAAGCATCATCAAGTCAACCTTACGCGAAGCTTTCGAAAATAAAAAAGCCATTTTCTAAATTTCCTAGAAAATGGCTTTCTGGATTATCGCGTCAAAAGCTGTATATAATATATGATTTACTTAAATACTATCCGTCTAATAGTCTGACACTTTCTTCTGCCCATAAATTAGGCGGAAGCCAAACCCTTGTTTTTTTGTCGCAAGGTGCCATTTCATAGAGCACTAATTCTATCATCAGGTCAAGCAATTATCAATAGGCTGTTTTTCGTTACAAAGGCATGTGCTTTCGTATTGTCAGTCAAACCAGCTTTTCACCTTTACAAGTCCCAGGAACAGCAGGACTCCTACCGGCGGGAAAAGCGCTGCGATGATTAAAGTATAATAACCTGCCACTAGAAGAAAGAACCACAGAACAAGTTTTCCAAGTCCACCCGCCCCACCATCACGGCGGTTTGTAACGCCGTTATTGCCAGCAGGTCTATAACCTCCGCCAGCGGAGAAATAACTGCCGCCTCCGTTTTCATGTTCTAGCTTGTACTCCTCATAGGTATCATACTCGTCAGGATAACACCTGGTATCGTAGTAATCCTGTTCCCTCTGATCATAATCATCATAATCCCAACTCATGCTTCGTCCTCCCTTCCATTGAACAAGCGTTGTTTTCGAGTTGTCTGACCGCTTCATAAGTTTATGTTATTTGTTATGATACGCCGAGTTCGCCGTTCGCATTCCTGCGATTGTATGTCTTCATGTCCACCACGTCGGAGACGATGTCATTCCTGTAACTCTTTATGATTGGATTGAGGATCGGATAATTTCTGTACAGGAAATAAAATCTTTCCTCCACTCCGCTTTTCAAATACTCGTCAATGTCAATTGCTTCAGCTTCCATGTTTGTTTCCTCCCCAAAATTTCTCTGAAGCTTAACCGGTTTTGCTTCTGTATCTCGTTGACAAGATTTATTATATGTTGTGACGAATTAAAAATCGTTACCCAAATACTGTACAAGAAGTACAGCGAGACTGTACTTTTCTGCCCAAGCATAAAAAAGGGCGGGCACAAGAAATCTTGTGTCCACCCAGATTCATTTTCTTATAATTGAATAAATATGGAGATTTGACGGATCACGCAATGACCGAAATCATCCAGAGCTCAAATATTCCATCAACCCGGCAAAATCAGAATTTATCGATCTTTCTTTCTCTTAAAAATACACACTAAACTTTTGGTCGATCCATAACTTTGGTTAGAGGAGGTACAACTGACCATTTCCCATCCATCATTGCCAAGCAGATTAAGCTGATTCTCGATCTGATTTACCTGGACATTTCCCCCAAAGAAACCATTGGGATCATACGTCACCACTCTGTATTCGAACTTTTCCATGTTAATACCCTCCCATAATAATCTTTATTTTTCTCTTGTTAACTCGCTTTTTCTTACTTTTTCTTTTTTTCACAGAGAGCATCTCTAAGTCTCTGGCATTCCCCTGGCCAAAAATGATGGATAAAGGGATGTTTGGGGT